>Ga0214923_10000489_pt1 | contig 60269 bp, 53 predicted proteins | sample LL1510_MetaG_FD_177993 | JGI IMG/M metagenome (GOLD analysis project Ga0214923, IMG submission 177993) | Freshwater microbial communities from Lake Lanier, Atlanta, Georgia, United States - LL-1510 | ecosystem: Environmental > Aquatic > Freshwater > Lake | place: USA: Georgia | collected...
GCAACCCAGAGAGTTTTGATTGAATAGCAAAACCGGGTTGATTACAATCCGGGCAAATAGACAAGATTGTATCCACCAATTGATGGGTTGCTTGTTCAATGATTTGCATTCGACCGGGATGTAAATGTGCTCGATAATCCGGGACCAGTTGAAAGGGATCCCCATTCAGGCATAAGGCTTGCAGGGATTGGATAACCGCTTCAGGAGAAGGCAAAGCTTTTTGAGGTGGAAATTTATGTCTCGTTTCTGCAGATGGGATAATCATCCAATGGTGACCTTTTTGATGATGGGCAGTAAGCCAATCGTGCGCGGTGGTTAAGTCGGATAAACTGATTTGTGGTCCCCATGTTTCTAAAGATCGTATCAATCCCCAATAATATCTTTCTTTATTAAAATCAGCTAAGAGCACCAATTCCTCATGAATGCTCAAGCCCATTACTTGAGGATGGGAATAAAAAGAAGCTTCAGTACTTACTTGTAGGGGGATGTCCGAAGACTCAAAGCCCATGCGGGCTTTGGCTTTGGCTGCCTCTCCGGGAGATAAGGTTCTGGGTATTTCCCCGCTAAAAGTTCCCAATTCATCGGTTGGAATTTCTGAAATCGAAACCCCTTCTTTTATGGGTAAACGAGACAGTAATACAGGAGCAATCACCTGTGCTTTTTGGTGCGCTGATGCTATGCCCAAAGTCTTCCCGCCTATCCAGGATTCAATACTTTCAGGCCAGAACATAAAGATTTATTATTCTCCCTGACCTAAGGAAAACCCACGTTCGGTGCCGAAGAAAAACAAATTCTCTGTTTTGATTACTTCCAATCCTTCATTCAAAAATGCTTGTTGAATGCTGAGCAAATGGGCTGCGGTAATCATCGGATATTCTTTCCCCTCCTGATCAGAATCTATAATTCTACATCTCCAATGATCGGTGCAGAAGGTCTCCGGGTGCCCGTCAGGATATACTTTAACCCCCCGATTAGAAATCATTTTTAATTTCAATCCGGAGTTTAACAATACCTTATCAATTTTTTTACCTAATTCATTAGCACTTAAAGAAGGTTCATAAACGAATAAATCTGCTCCCACTAATATTCGGGTGACTGGTTTACGAACATAAGCAGGGATTTGAATCACTTGACCACTACCTTCTTCCACTGGCGCGAAATGACTCGGCTTTTGCCCTAAACGATCAATGACAGCTTGTGCAAATTCACGGGTTCCCACTTTTTGTTTGCTTACTTTAGGGTCATAAATATCGGCTGTATGTATTCCATCTTCCAATGTTTTGAGCCAGGCATTATGAATAGTAACCGCTTCTGCATTTTTACCGATATGCCCTAACATAAGGATTGCACCATTCAATAATCCAGAAGGATTGGCTATATTTTTTCCAGCAATATCAGGAGCGGAACCATGAATTGCTTCAAACATAGACACTTTTTCACCTATGTTTGATGAGCCACAAAGGCCTACAGAACCTGCAATCTGAGCCACAATATCAGAGATGATATCTCCGTACAAATTCAGAGTAACAATCACATCAAATCTTTCTGGTGTATCTGCCAATTGTGCACTTCCGATATCAATAATTTTGAGTTCTTGTTCGATTTCAGGATAACCTTTTCCAATCTCCCGAAACAGTGTACTATACAAGCCATCGGTCAATTTCATGATATTATCTTTCACCATACAGGTCACCTTCTTTCTTCCAAAAGAACGTGCATATTCAAAAGCATAATGAATGATTTTTTCAGTACCGGGAACAGTAATGATTTTTAAACACTGATATACTTCAGGCGTTTGCCGATGTTCAATTCCGGCATATAAATCTTCTTCATTTTCCCGGATGATAACGATGTCTAATTTTTCATGTTTAGAACTTACATAAGGATACAAAGATCTACAAGGGCGAACGTTCGCATAAAGACCTAGTGTTTTACGAAGGGTTACGTTTAAACTTTTATATCCTCCGCCTTGAGGAGTAGTGATCGGTGCTTTTAAAAAAACCTTGGCTGAACGTAAGGCATCCCAAGCCGTATCGGGTATACCGGAAGTATTGCCGGATAAATATACTTTCTCCCCGGTTTCAATCCATACGGGTTCGATGCCTGCATTGGCGGCTTCAAGGATAGACAAAGTGGCCTCCATAATTTCGGGACCGATTCCATCTCCAAGGGTACATACAACTGGAATTTTTGAATTGCTCATATTTAGATTTGTTGTGGGGAAAGGGTTAAGGTTTGATTGCAGATATGGGTAATAAATTGTTGAATTTTCAAGGGATCTGGGGAATTGCCGGTGTCGGTTAAAGAGGGCAAATATCGCATATGATATTGAAGGGTATGCGACATTTCAATAATAGTATTGGCTAAGGAATGGGCATAAGGATAATCTGGATTATTTTCTAGAATGATTCCAGCAATCATTTGATTTAAATCCTTAAAAGGTTTAAATAAACTCAGGCGATTATCCTCGGTTACGTGTTTGGTCAGCCAACATTTGTGGGCTTCTGAAATAACCAAGTTACGCAAGGATTCAGGGGTTGCAGTTCCAGGCTGATAAGGCTGACCTTGGAATAAACAAAGCACTTCAATGGCATTCATCAATTTATCCCATGGGCTTTTACTGGGTAGATTTACAATAAACAAATATTGTTGCAACCATGACCAATACAAATCAGAACAATACAACAAGAACCGATGTTTATTCTCAAAATATTTATAAATTGTAGCTTCTGTAGATTGAATGTTGATCGCAAGTTTTCGAAACGTAAACTGCTCGTATCCCAATTCATTCATCAACAATACACCTTGTTGAACGATAAGCTTTCCTAAACTGCTGCAATCCGGATCCCTGAGATATAAATGAGGATTACTACGTAAGTGAATCGTTATTTCCAATTATTAAAGTAATACTATGCAAATGTATAGTACCACTATCACATTTCAAAATAATGCGCACCCAGGAAAGTTTTCCTATTCCTTATGCTTCCGGGGGAAAGGTATTTGGAAAAACGATTCTTTTTTACCGGTTTTTAGGGGGGCATTGACTTTTACTTGTGTAGGAAAACACCCACCAACAGGAATAAAAATTTTAATAACCAAATTTTCAATGAACAGGGATAGTTTATTTGTTATTAATCAGTATGACAAAATGTTAGTTATTTACGAATTTCCGCTCAAACTAAATCTAATTTAAATCCTTACGAATTATTGTATAATTTTGGATTAGAATAATTGAACTTAACTTCCAGTGAACGAGTTAAGAATAAGATTGGAAAGAATAAGATTGGAAACAACAACAACAACAACAACAACAACAACTAAACCCAATAAAAATGACACTACAAGAAGAAAATGCACAATTGCATAAACAGATTAATGAATTAATAGAATATCTGAAAAAAGACTTGGAAATCATGGATCTGGCATCTGATCTGATTTTACGTTTTAACCTCAGCGGCAGAATATCTTATTTAAACAAAAGCGGTTTAGACTGGCTCAATTATGAATTATCTGAATTAGGTAGCAATGGTCTGGAAAAAATAATCTTCCCTGAAGATTTTGAGCCGGTAAAGGAACATTTAAATCATCATCAGGAAAATTGTCCTACTTCTTCCTATTTTGAATTCAGAATTTTAACTAAAAGAAATGAAACCATATGGATGGGAGTTAATTTTAATAGCATTTTTAATTCTGATAATCATGTAGAAATTACTGGAATCGGAAGAGATATTACAAAAATCAGAAACACCCAGGAGCAATTATCGAATAATATTTCCCGTTTGGAAACCATACTGGTTAATTTGCAAACCGGAATACTTTTGGAAGATGAACATCGGAAAATTATTCTGGTAAATAAAAAGTTCTGCAATATGTTTAATATCCCGCTTCCGCCTGAGGAAATGGTTGGAATGGATTGCTCTCAATCCGCTGAACAGGTTAAACATTTATTTAAACAATCTGAAGAATTCGTACAAAGAATTTCAGAAATCCTGAGCTTAAGGAATATATCCGTAGGAGAACGCCTGGAATTGGCGGACAATAAAATATTTGAAAGAGACTTTATTCCTGTATTTGCCGAAGGTAAATACCTAGGCCATTTATGGCAATACAGAGATATCACCAATCAGAATGCAACGGCACTTTCTAACCCAATGCTTACTAACTAATATAATTGGATTCCCCTACTAAATCAACGTCAGGATAACACAATCCCCAATAAGGTAAATCTGAATTCTAGGAAAGGTTTGGTTTTGTATTATTATTCTCGAGGATAATCTATCGAAATAATATTTTAAGATTAATCGTCATGGTTTACTTTTTTACACAAATTGGAATTAATTAAACCAAACAACAGTTTTACGAATAAAACTGACATAATGCCATTTACTTAATTCGAATTCTAACGAATATATAGGTATTCTCTTACATTCACTACAACGATTATTATTCACATATATATAACAAAAATGCAATATTTTCATAATTTTGAATATTCACTAAGAATAAGCCAATGGAAAAAAAAATCGGCAGGCGGTTGCGAGATTTAAGAGAAAGCAGGGGACTAAGCCAAGAATATGTGGCTGATTCGTTAGGTATCACTCAGGCAACATATTGTAAAATCGAAAATAATCAGGTCAACATAAACGCTGACCGAATCTATGAATTAGCCATGATGTACAATATTTCTATAAATGAATTCTGGGGAGTGGACCCGAGGATAAACCAAACCAGTGAATCGGTAATAGCCCCTGAATCCCATACCGTAAACTTTCCTATTCCCTATAAAAAAGTAGAATCCATAAACAACACTAAAATGGAAGAATATGTGAGATTTTTGAAAGATAAAATTCGTCTTTTGGAAACTCAGATCGAAATTATGAATCAGGAAAAAAAATTTAAAGATATTGAATTTTAAAAGGCTTGATAATAAATTATCAAGCCTTCGGTTTATTACTATTAATTAAAACTAGCTAATATATAAATGTAGCTATACAGATCCCTCTTCCTTATTCATATTAAGATATTCAAAAAATATAAAATATTTATTCAGTATACATATGATTATTCCTGACATTAGTGAATTGTAGTTATTCTATTTAATCAATTAATTAATTCTGGGTGCTCAATAAAATAAAAATCGGATAGATGGGATCTACCCGATTTTTGAACGAAAGAATAAGATGTAAGGCAACTAAAAAAAGTACCTCGTGTAAGTCATTACAATATTAACAATAGTCTGTTCAAGTTCTCATTCATATTATGAAATTCAGACTAATCCATTAAGATTAAGAAACAAATGATTTGGACTTACCACATTTTCAGTTGTTAAGATTAAATAATATATCCTGAAATTTATTTTCAGTAAACCCTATCCTAATTAAAGACAATCGTTAGAATTTTCAAGGATTTCGTATTGAATGAAATAAAATCCGGAAGTAAGGTCTAAAATTATCGGGAGACCTGGGGATAAAACAAAATAAGCCTGATGGGATCAGGCCTATTTAATTGAACGAAAAACTATTTTGGGCAAAATAAAAAAAAACCCGTGTAAGTCAATTTAAAATTAAAGACATTTAGCGCTGGGTATTATTCATTTGCTGAAATTCAAGTTTAAGTATTGATTTCTAGTCTACAATAATAAAGTACCCTTTACCTAATTTCCTTTCAGGATATCCCATTAAACCGAAATAAACTTTAACCGGATCAGCCTGCAAAGTACCCTATCCCTAATGCATTTTAATAACTATTGATATCAATACAGAATCCCCCTGAATACATCTGAACAATACTTCTTATAGCCTATAACCTAAATTATAAGGGCTGTGCTAAACATTTCCACTTACCCCAACCGATCCAACTATTTGAAAAAGTAGAAAATATATTCGAAAGCTTTCAGAGGAATGTGGGGAGTAATATATAAAAGATCAGAAATCAAAAAACCCTATTTTACTAGGGTTTCAGATTTATTAACAGGATAAAAATGTATTAACCGAATTTGTAAATCAGTAATGAGCTGAGAATTTCCTGCAACTTAATTTTTAATACATCTACAAAAATACCCTTCTCCATAAAATGGGCTATCGGTTACGATTTCTTCATGTAGATAATCAATTGAAAAATAAGCGGGTTTTCCCATTGCATCTAAATACCAATACCGTACTGCTTTTCCGCCATGCGGATAAGATTCTAAAAATCTTCCGGATAAAGTGATAAACCCATCTGGACTAGCATGAAAGCCAGTTTTGTCGTTTCCATTTTTTTCTGCCCAACCGGTAGCAGTCTTTAATACGCCTACATCCGAACGTTGTGCTTCTGGATTCCAAGTAAATCTTCTTAAGCCTTCTACATCTTCTTGTGTAGGCAATCTCCAACCTTTAGGGCAAATGCCTCTGGGATCTGTAATCGCTTCCATAGAATATACTTTACCTTTAGCTAGAGAGCCTGAGGCATCATAAGCAGGAGAAGCACATCTTGGAGTTTCTTTCATAGCTACCCAATCTTGAGCATTATCAGCAGTTTCAATATGATCACCATTTTGAAAATTTATTAATCCTAAAGACTGACTCATCCATATTTGATTGCCCAACTTTACTTGTGTAAATGGGGTTTGTCCCGATACTTGAGATACCCATAAAAAAACAATTCCTACCCCAATTAAAGGAGCTGAAAAATTCAAGGTTAAGCGTAAGATATTTACCATATTTTTAATCTTGTGGAATGAAAAAATCTGCTTATCAAGAGTGAAATTATAATGCTATCTATAGGAATACAATTCAAAAAATGCATATTCACATTATGTTTTTTTTAAGCTATTTCCACACCCTCAAAAACGATGATTTTGAAAAACAATGTGAATAAATTGCTTATGCTTACTTTAGAATAATGAGGATGGAACTACCCGATTACCCGGTCAAAACATTACTTCCGATCCTATCTGAAGAATTAGGAATTTATACTTTAGGATTATTAGAAGCCCCTCCCGGAAGTGGTAAAAGTACTTTGGTTGCTCCCGGTTTATTAGACGCGCCTTGGTTAGGCGGAAAGAAGATATTACTACTACAACCTCGCAGATTGGCCGCCAAAAGTGTAGCCCATCGTATCTCAAGTTTATTGGGAGAAGTACCCGGCATAACGGTTGGATATCGCGTTCGATTTGAATCATTAATATCTAAAGAGACTCGTATTGAGGTGATTACAGAAGGAATTCTGTTACGACAACTACAACAAGATTGTACGCTTTCAGAGGTGGGATTGATTCTTTTAGATGAGTTTCATGAAAGAAGTTTGGATGCCGATGTATGTCTTGCCTTATTGAGAGAAGTTCAACAAGTCCTTCGAGAAGACTTAAGAGTATTGTTAATGTCGGCGACTTTAAATGGGGAAGAACTCTCGAGAAAGTTGGGTGGCGTTCCTATTTGGAAGGCAAGTGGACGACAATATCCCATCACCATTACTTATGCGCCAAGTCCGAAGGATATGCCCTTGGCTACTGCCACCAGTCGCTTAGTGAAGAAAATTTTAAGTACCCATCCTCAAGGAGATATTTTGGTTTTTTTACCGGGGATTGGGGAGATTTCTCAGGTGGCAAAAATGCTACAAGAGACAGATGCAGTAGTACTTTTATTATATGGAGATTTGGCGCTCTCTGAGCAGACCAAAGTTTTGGAACCACATCCAGAAGGAAAGAGAAAAATCATTTTAGCTACTGCCATTGCCGAAACCAGTTTAACGATTGAAGGAATCACGATTGTAATAGATAGCGGCTTGAGCAGAGTATCTCGTTATGATCCACGTTCAGGGATGAATCGTCTGATTACCGTTCCGGTTACTTTGGACTCAGCGGATCAGAGAGCAGGCAGGGCAGGACGAACGCAGGCAGGATATGCCTATCGAATGTGGGAAGAAAAGGCAACTGGTTTTATGGAAGTGCGCAGAAAACCTGCGCTGGTAGAATCTGATTTAAGCAAAGTGGTGTTAGAATTGCTCAGCTTTCGTCCGGGTGCGATTGCTTCTTTTAATTGGTTAGATCCACCACCTGTTGGAGCGGTAGAACAAGCAATCGAAATACTAGAAAAATTAGAGGCTATTAAAGAAGGGAAATTAACCACGATCGGCAAGGAGATGAGTAAGATACCGGCACATCCTAGAATTGCTAGAATGTTGTGGGAAGGCCAACAACAAAACTTGCTTCCCCTAGCAGCAGCAATCGCCGCGCTCTTAGAAGAAAAAGACCCCCTTCCGTCAGAAGCTGGAACCCATCTCGGATTAAGATTGGCTTTGCTTGCTGGACAATCGGTAGGATTCTCACCCGACCGTCAACGTTTACAAGGGATTCAACGGCAATATCAACAATGGAAAAAAATATTTTCGGATAAGGATAACCCTACTCAGATTCAAGGGATAGAAGAGAAAGCTGGAGAGTTGTTGTTTTATGCCTATCCCGATCGGGTGGCGCAACAACTGGCGCCTCATTCCCCAAGATATAGACTACGAAATGGATATATCGCTAAACTGCCAGAGGGAGACCCTTTACAATGGGAGCCCTGGATTGTAATTGCCCAAGTAATGGGAGATCCCAAGGATAGTCGCATTGTTTCTGCCTTACCGTTTTCTCCTAAACTGTTAGAACCTCATTCGGTAATAAAAGAAACCTTACAATGGAATGAAAACACGGGTGAAATCTCTGCTATAAAAGAAACCAGGGTAGATGCATTATTAATTGCTCAGCAGACGCTACCCCACCCCTCTGCAGAGGTTTTAATACATTGGCTTAAGACCTTACTTCAGCAAAAGGGAAATCAGCTCTTAGATTGGAATGAACAAGTGTTAAACCTTCAGGCACGTATTATTAACTTACAACAATGGAGACCTGAGTTTGATTTACCCGATGTTTCTAGTGAATCGTTATTTATTCATTTAGATTGGATTGAACCTTTTTTAGGAGAGATTAAAAACACCTTGGCGTTAAAAAAGATACCCTTGCTTACCGCCATTCAATCCTTGTTAACTTGGGAACAACAACAAGTTTTAGATAGACTTGCTCCTGAAAGTATAGAGGTGCCGACTGGTTCTAAGATTACAATACAATATTCTTTAACGGGTGGACCTCCAGTGTTAGCGGTGCGATTGCAGGAAATATTTGGTTGGTTGGAAACTCCTAATATTGCTGAGGGAAAAATTCCTTTGCAGATGCAATTATTATCACCTGCCTACCGACCTGTTCAAGTAACGATGGACTTACAAAGTTTTTGGCAAAAGGGATATCAGGAGGTAAGGAAAGATTTGAGGGGAAGATATCCCAAACATTCCTGGCCGGAAGATCCCTTTACCGCTCAACCTGTAAGAGGGGTGGTAAGGAAAAAGAAGGGATGAAGGAAATTAATTTGATTTATTTTAAATATAATTTATCTCAAATTTTATTCTATAATTATTATATAGTTTTAACCCTAATTTTTTATTAAAAATATAAATATAAAATTGTATATTATTATATATTTTATTGCAGAATACCATATCTATAATTTATATAAATATAAACCCAAAGGCCTTTGTTATTAACCTTTACAAGTAGTTTTAGGCTATTCTATTCTGAATCATAATGAAACCGGCACTTAGCAATCCAAATTTGATTTTCAACAACTTTATATATCAATCTATGTTCTGCATCAATTCTTCTAGACCAATACCCCGAATATTTATGTTTCAAAGGTTCTGGTTTTCCAATTCCTTCAAATGGATTTCTTGAAATGTCTTTTAATAACTCGTTTATCCTTTTTTATTTTTTTCTTGTCTGTCGCCTGCCAAACGAGATAATCTTCCCAAGATTCATTTACAAAAACATAATCCATTAATCCATTAATAATTTCTTACGAAAAGAATCTCCTGACTCCAATTTTTCAATTGCACTATCCAACCTACTTTCATTCTTGGATGAGGATAATTCTTTTTGGGTGGCACACAAAGCATTATATTCTGCCAATGAAATGATTACTACTCCAGTGTCTTTTCCTCTATTGATAATAATCGTCTCAAAGTTTTGGGTAACCTTGTCTAAATAGCGTTTGATATCTTTTCTAAAATCAGATAAGGAGGTCGTTAACATAAGAATAAGAAGTTGTACATATAAAAATACAAAATTATGTACATATTTAAAATAACCGACTCTCTACCTTCTAGACTATTGGGCATTAACTTTCAATTCCTTAGCCTTAATACTACAGATAATTAATCTTAACCGTTTACCTTAGTAGGGCAACATTCCCTGGGGGATAGTTTTTTTCGCCGATGCGAAATTGATAATAATAAACGCCCGCACCTACCTCACCTCCATTTCTATCTCTTCCTTCCCAATACTGTTGCGGGTTATGGGTTTCAAAGAGTAGTACTCCCCAACGATCCAGTATTTTCAAATTAAAATACTCATCCCCCGTATATTCTACCCTGAAGCCATCTCCGATCCCATCTCCATTCGGACTAAACACATTGGGAATAAACACCTCGGGGACTTGCACCACAATTGGCGAAGATTCCCATCTTCCCCGACAACCTTGTTTATCTTCTGCATATAATTCAATCTTGTAAGTACCTGCTTGGTTGTATTGATGTTCGGCAGTAGAACCGTTAGATAGAGTGCCATCTCCCCAATACCAAGTCCATTGTTGGGCTTGTCCTGAGGTTTCGGAGGCTACCACCTTTCCGCCGGGAGCCGAGACTTCCAAAGGTAACGCAGGCGTTGTGTTAACTATGGGTTGGAAGCCTTCATATACCTCCACCTTTGTTGGGCTATATACCGTGTCCTTGCAGCCTCCAACACCTATGGCAACTAATCGAACCGCATAAGAGCCGGGGGTTTTATAAGGATGTAAGGGGTTGTTTTCATTGGATAATCCAGTAGTTCATAGAAAAAATTGATGTGCTGCCAATTTTTCCTGCACTTGACATTTATGCCAAAGAAAAAGCCAGGCTAAAGCAAAAAGGAATGATATTAGATGATTTTGACTTACTTATTGGGGCTTTTGATTATTAATCTTAATTAAAATAAATAATCCAATATTTTTATAGTATTATTATCTAAATAATTAATTAAATTAGTATATAATAATAGTATATTTTCATAACACCCTTCTTAAGGTCTCCACACGATTCTAAAGCCTTTATAGTTTGAAACCTTAATCCAATAGATCCCTGAGGGTAAATCTGAAGGAAAACTATACTCTCCCTTAGAAGGTTCTATGGCATTTAAGGGAGCAAGATAAACCCCCAAAACAGAATATACTTCTAACCCTTCAGGATTTTGTAATCCGGGAATAAACAATCGGTTATCCAATGAGGTTAAGGGATTGGGATAAGGCAGTAGATCTTCCTCGTAGATAGGGTCTGTTGAGCGAATGGTATCGAAGTCTAGCACTACCTGCATCGTTAAAGTATCTGACCCACAAAGACCCGTAGCGATGAGGGAAACCGTATAAGTTCCGTAGGCAAGATAGGTATGTGTAGGTTGAAAGGCGGTGTCTCTGAGTCCATCTCCCCAAACCCATATCCATTGTTGGGTATGCAAAGACCCATTGGTGGTTCGAACAAAGGGTACAAATAACTGGGTATCTTGAGCCACCGTGCCTATGGCAAGGGGTTGATCGAGGATATAAAAAAAGAAGGAGCCTTGCACTGTTCCGTTTCCGCAGGCATTTTGCACCGAAATTAATGACCAGGTTGCGGGTATGGTAAGGGTGGCAGAAATCATATAAGGAGAGGCAGTAATACCGGTGACGGTATAGTTTTGAACGCCATCCGTATATTGGATTTCCCAAGGTTGGGCACCGGTTAAATACACTGGAAGTTGAACGGTATCGCCAGCACACTTAGTAACACTTAAGCTTCCTATAGCTGTGGGTAAGGCTACATTATCCAATGTAAAAGTTGCCATGCCTGAAACGCCTCCGGTTCCACAGGCACTTGTCATACTCACCAACTGCCAAGTGGTAGATACGGTAGGTGAAACAGGATAATAATAGGGGGTTTGATTAATATTCGTAAGCGTATCTTGAACCGTTCCATCCGTGAAGATCACAGACCAAGGCGGTAAGCTGGTAAATTGAAACTGAATATTGGCAAGGCTTCCGGGGCATAAGGTGGTTTGTCCGCTGATGGTCGCTGAAGGTGGGGTGTTAACAACTTGCACTATCCCAGTGCCTGAAACTGCTCCTATTCCGCAGGCTCCGAGGTCTGTAACCGATATGAGAGAATAGGTAGTAGTAGCGGTGGGGGTAACTTGCCAAAGATAATTTGAAGTGGTTATGCCAACCGTAATCGGGTTAGTGCCATCCGAAAATACCACATCCCAAGGCCCCACTCCTGTGAGTTGCACAGATAGGTTAGCGGTTCCCGAGCAGATCACGGCATTACCGCTTAAGTTAGCGTGGGAGATACACAAGGTAGTGATAAACATGTCTATCGTTGGGCTTACCGGAGTAATGGTTGCATTATTGGGTTGAAGGGATCCAGGGGTTGTGGGAAAATCTAGGGAGGAGGAAATCCCACCTAAGTAATAATGTCCGGCAGCATCTGTAGCAGCGGCGTATGCATAGTCTGACTGACTACCGCCTAAATAAGACACCCACACCGGGGCGCCTTGTGAAGAGAAACTACCGTACCAGGCATCGGACATACCGTTGGATTGAGGTTGGGATGCATTCACTACTGGCATAGAGTTTCCTTCAGTGTATCCGACGACAAAACTATTGCCTGCGGTATCCAGGGAAATGGAAGTTGCACGATCATTATCTACGCCTCCCCAATAAGAGGCCCATTGTAATTGTCCAATGGTATTCCACTTTAGGAGCAGAGCATCTTCATTTCCACCATACGGGAGCTGTGCTCCGCCTTGGGTAGGAAAGCCAGCACCATCGGCATATCCTGCCATGAGGATATTTCCCATGGGGTCGGTGATCAACGTACTTCCTACTTCTACATTAACGCCACCGGCATAGGTTGACCAAATGGGTTGTCCATAGGTATCCAATTGAGTGAGGAAGAGGTCGGCATTTCCGCCCAAGCCAGATTGCCAGGCATTGGTGGTGGGGAAGTAGGTGCTGGTGGTATATCCGCCCAATACGATTCTACCTAAATAATCCACGTCAATTGCATAGGCATATTCTGCTTGTTCTCCGCCCCAGAAGGTACCCCAGCCTGGGTTTCCGGAGATTGTAAATATCGTTACGAATGCATCAGAGGAGAAATTGCTGCCTGCTTTTACGGGTTGAAAGCCACCCGATACCGGTAGGTCGGCACTTGCCGTACCTCCGGCTAATACCCATCGTTGTTGGATATTATCCCAGACGATAGCATAGCCGAAATCATCTTGCGTCCCTCCCCAATGGGTTGACCAACTGAGTTGTCCATTGGCATTAAAGGTTGAGAGGAATGCGTCAAAACCCCCAGCAGGTAAGGGTTGTGGGCATCCCGGGGTAACGGGCATTTGGTCATTGGTTTCTCCGGTAACGGCAATATCTCCTTGAGGATTGACGGCCAATTGTTGGGCACGGTCGTATCCTACGCCTCCCCAATAGGTAGACCATATTAACTGGTTGTGGGCATCTATCTTAAATACCACGGCATCTAAACTTCCGGCAAGGGTTCCTTGTTGGGCATTGGCAACGGGGTATAAGAGCCCATTGGAATACCCACAGGCAATTCGACTTCCATCGGGCAATACCTTTAAGCTGGAAAGTACTTCCACATCGGGGGAACCCCAATAGCTGCTCCACAATACGCCGGGGTCAATCCATAAGGTATCGAATATATTATAACTTTCAATATTATATCCAACAATATTATAGTTACCTGATATATTATGATTATTTACTATTGAATTATTTTCCAGGGAAGATTTTTTCTGTTGAAATTCAGCCCTTACTAGGGATTCCACTTGATTTCTTTGGGTAAATACTTTTCCGAGGCTTTCCGTCCATTGCCCAGAGGGAAGCGTAAGATTCAGTGTTTGCGGGGCAAAGGATAGTTTTCCTTTGGAATAGGCGAGTTGAATGAGATCAGGATTGGCACCAGGAGCTAGGCGGAAATCATATTTTAGTTTACCATTTTTGGAAGTCCATAGGATATCAATTCCCGGCCAGGGGGAAACCAAGGTTAGCTGTTGACAGGGCGTAAAGCGATACGACTGGGATGTTTCATATACTTGAAATACCGATTTAGCATAATCAGCGGGGATAAATTCAAAAGGTTGGGCGTTTAGGAGAGAAACCTCAAAAGATTCCGAAAGAAGCGTAGAATCAGGGGTAAGCCCTTGGGTTTGGACCGTCCAGCCGGAGGGATGTAATAAGATTTGAATGCCTTGATCTCTCCATACCCAGGTATTCGGAAGATGGGGATGTGGGAAGAAGCCTTGAGGCAATGCCCGTGCATAGACCTCTACAAAGGAGGAGAAAAACAGGAGTAAATAAAAAATATGTTTCATACCCAATTCGGAATACTTACAATTTACCGAAAATTAGGAGATTCTACTAAAGAATCTAGGAAATCAAGAAGTAGGCTCTAACCAGCGGCCATCACTACGAATGAGGTCAATCAGTTTATCTACGGCAAATTCCGTTTTGATTGCTTTTTCCACCATTTCTTGTCCTCGGTATAAGGAGATAATTCCAGGGCCGGCGCCCACATATCCATAATCGGCATCTGCCATTTCCCCGGGGCCATTCACGATACAACCCATAATGCCAATCTTCACGCCTTTCAAATGTTCGGTACGACTGCGAATCATGGCAGTGGTTTCCATCAAATCGAATAAAGTTCTACCACACGATGGGCAGGATATATATTCGGTGCGCGTCATTCGTAATCTGGCAGCTTGAAGGAGGCCAAAGGCTGTGCGGTTTGCTTCATGGGCAGGGCCATCTAACCAAATCCCATCCAATAATCCTTCTAATAATAAAGCGCCTGCCTGACTTGCCGCTGTAAGCTGGTATTGAGCTTCTGTGGTTAAATCGTCTTGTTCATGCGGAGTTACGGATAGCTGAAGAATCAATGGCCAATGGCCTTTTCCCGGACCCGACAAAGTATGAATCCAAGTCCTTAAGGTGTAAATCGCTTGTAATTTTTGTGGGGCAAGTACCAAACACCAAGAACCCTGAAGGGGTTGTTTATGCCATTCTTCAATTGTCTCTTGTGTCAATAGCAGAAAGTTCAGTTCCGCGTGCCGGTTGGGGGTTTGAGCTGCTTCCGGATAAGTGAACAAAGGATAAGAATGTTGTTGGTCTTTGAGTAGATTCCAAGTGGCGTAATTATAAATGGCGCGGGTTCCATTGGGCAACATAAAGGGACAAGGGTGGTTTCCTAAAAACAGAAAATCACATCCCAATTCACTCATATTCCACTTGTCATTGATGCGATCAAAAGACAGCCCTACGGGTTTTAAATCTTCTTCCACCAAAGGGGGATGATTCAGCGAAGAGATAACCCGAGGCAATTCATCTCCCCCGATCGAAAACACCTGAGCGGTACTTCTTCTCGAGAAGGCATAAGGATTTCCCACTACTTGGGTGAGCGTTTCCGCCTCAGGTTCGGTATAGGAAGATTTACCTGTAAAATGATCTACGATATATCGAGCCACGGGGGCTTCAGATTCAGGGGCTTCAGTTAGGGATACGCGTATTGTATCTCCGATTCCATCTGCCAGTAAGGAACCAATACCGATGGCAGATTTAATTCTTCCATCCTCCCCTTCCCCAGCTTCGGTAACGCCTAAATGTAAAGGATAGATTCTTCCGGATTCTAACATTCGGCTCATCAACAAACGATAAGCCTGTACCATCACCTGAGTGTTAGAAGATTTCATAGATACCACGAGTTGGTCGAAGTTATGATCTTCACAAATGCGGATAAATTCCAGGGCCGACTCTACCATACCATTGGGCGTATCTCCATATCTACTTAAGATTCGATCCGATAAAGAGCCATGATTGGCACCGATTCTAAGGGCGGTACCGTTCTCCTTACATATTTTTACCAATGGGGAGAAGCGGGCATAAATCCTGTCTAATTCCGATTGATAAGAGGCATCCGTATATTCAATCGTTTCGAACTTCTTTTTATCAGCATAATTCCCAGGATTAATTCTAACCTTTTCTACTATTCTTGCCGCTACTTCAGCAGCATTGGGGGTAAAATGAATATCAGCAATCAAGGGCACTTTACATCCCACCTTATGGAGCCCATCTCGAATCAGTTTAAGGTTTTCTGCCTCCTTGATACTGGGGGCTGTAATTCTCACATATTCACAGCCTGCATCCACCATTCTGAGGGTTTGGTCAATGGTTCCTTGGGTATCGAGCGTATCGGTGGTAGTCATGGATTGAATTCGGATGGGATTATCCCCACCTACAGGAACCTCTCCAATATGTACCACTTTGGTATGGATTCGTCTATAATGATTTAATGCGTAGGCATAATGAGGATTTAATACAGGTATTTGCATAATAAGATTTAGTTTGAGAACAGATTATTCAAGGGAATGATTTCAGATATCGCCCAATAGCGGACGAATCATCACTTCTTCTACCACTGTGGTAGAGGGAAGGGTTGCTAAGGTATAGGTAAGATCCGCAAGGTCTTGGGGAGATATGAATCTATCGGAGGGTAATCCACTTCCCGCCCAAGCATCGGTAAGGGTAGCTCCCGGCAAAAGGCTTATCACTCGGATTCCGTGCGGCTTAAGTTCTTCCCGTAAAACTTTCGACATGCCCAACAAGGCGAATTTAGAAATGCAGTACGATCCTCCATTCGGATAAGCTTGAACAGAAGCAATGCTACAAACGTTGATGATGGTGCCTGATTTTGCTTGCATCATTTGGGGCAAAACAGCTCTTGTAAGATGATAAGGAGCCATCACATTCAATTGCAACAAGGTTTCTAGGGTTCCTTCGGGTTCTTGATGAATTGCGCCCGGGAGGAATTTTCCTGCATTGTTGATGAAAATATCAGGAGGAGGAAGGGATTTCCAGATTTCTGCTAGTTTATGCACCTCCTCTGGTTTTTCCAGATTTGCAGCAAAAAGTTGAGCGGTGGGAAATTTAATTTTTAAAGGGGCAATAGATTCCGGTTTACTTCCGGTCAGGACGAGGGTATGTCCTTGGGCATAAAACTTTTCTGCGAGGGCCAACCCGATTCCGCGGGTAGCGCCGGTGATCCAAACGGAGGGAAGCATAGTATTTTTAATTATTCAAAGCTAAGGTATATAAAGGGATTTTTCCGAAGTAACTGCAAAGATTCTACTTTTGTTGATTATGATTCGAAGTATCTATCATTTTGGTCGTTATTTGATGTTGATGCGAAGCTTCTTCCGGTCACCTGAGAAATTTTCGGTGTATTGGAAGTTAGTGATGGAAGAGATGGTATCTGTGGGGGTGGGTAGTATAATCATTGTATTGATTACCTCCATTTTTATTGGAGCGGTTACCACCGTACAAACTGCCTATCAATTGATTTCTGGGTTTATTCCCAGATCTGCGATAGGCTCCGTCGTGGCGGCTTCTGCCTTATTAGAATTAGCACCTACCATTACTTGTTTGGTATTAGCGGGAAAGGTAGGTTCTAACATTGCCTCTCAACTGGGAACGATGCGGGTTACTGAGCAAATAGATGCAATCGAGGTGATGGGGATTAATTCTTCTGCTTATTTAATTATGCCCAAGGTGATTGGGAGTGTGTTGGCATTTCCGATTTTGGTTACCATTGCAGCGTTCTTAATTATTTTTGGCGGAGTTGTAGCTGGGGATTTAACCGGTCAGGTTACCCAAGCCGATTTTATGTATGGAGCGAGAGGTACTTTTAAAGGATTTCAAATTGTGTTTATGCTCACCAAAGCCGTCACCTTTGGCTTTTTGATTAGTTCTATATCAGCCTATCAAGGATTTTATGTGAGAGGAGGAGCCTTGGAAGTGGGGCAAGCCAGTACCCGTGCTGTGGTATATTCTTGTATATTGGTATTGTGTGCCGATTATGTGTTAGCGCAATTGTTGTTATAATCGCATGTCTATTCAAGTTAAAAATTTATCTAAATCCTTTGGACAAACTCCCATATTGGCGGATATATCCTATGATATGGATCCGGGTAAGGTCAATATGATCATTGGAAAAAGTGGTAGTGGTAAAAGTGTTATGCTGAAATGCATCGTAGGATTATTAGAACCCGATATAGGAGAGGTATTATATGATGGGCGCTCTTTTTTACATGCTGAATTTCAAGTGAAGCGAGAAATCAGAAAACAAATTGGGATGTTATTTCAAGCCTCTGCATTATTTGATTCTTTAACAGTAGAAGAAAATGTAGCCTTTCCGATTCGAATGTTTACCAGGCAAACCTCAGCGGAAATCAAGCAAAGAGTAGCCTTTTGTTTAGAGCGGGTGAACTTAAACAAAGTTGAAAAATTATTACCCTCCGAAATATCCGGTGGGATGAAAAAAAGAGTGGGCATTGCCAGAGCGATTGCCTTACAACCCCGATATTTATTTTGTGATGAACCGAATTCCGGATTGGATCCTTTAACCGCTTCCGTAATTGATAAACTTATTTATGAAATAACCCATGAGTACAATATGACTACGGTTGTGGTATCTCATGACATGAATAGTGTTACCAATATTGGAGATAAGATTATGTTCTTGAATGAAGGGAAAAAAGCTTGGGAAGGAAGTAAACAAGAATTGATGACAACCTCAGAAGAACGAGTTCGTGAGTTTGTGTTTGTATCTGATTTTATGAAACAAAAAATTGTGGTATGAGTAATAAATCTTTCTATTATCTACTAGTTTATTATTTTCTATTTTCTCTGGTTTCTGCTCAGGATACAAAAGAATTGTATTGGGTAACCTTTCAAGAATGTGCAAGAGACTTAAGGTTAGAAAAGAAGTTAAGTGCCAATACTTATCAAAACCGCAGAAACAGTGGGTTGCCCGAATGGCAAGCGAGTGATTATGGTCCGGAGGTTGGATATTTAAGTCCGATACAAGAGATCGGTGGAGAAATCCGCACGGTATCGCGGTGGTTGAATGCAGCCAGTGTTTGGTTGAGTGAAAGTCAAGTGGATCAAGTAAACCAATTATACAGGGTTGAATCGGTTACGCCCCTAAGAAGTTATTTGGTACCTGCCAGCAGGGAACATAGCTTACCTGCGGGGGCTATGGTTAAAGCCTTAGAGGCAATGCAAGCCCAAACTTTGATTAGGTATCAATTAACCGGCGAAGGAGTTAAGATTGGGGTGATAGATGCAGGATTTTATCAAGCCCATACCACCAATGGGTTAGTCCCTTTGTTTGAGAACAAACAAATATTAGGGTATCGGGATTTCTTAACTCCTGGAAGGGAAGGATTTTTTGACGTACGAAGAACCGATCAAGATGACCACGGAACCTTGGTTTTATTGGCTTTAGGAGGCAAAGAAGCCCAAACCCAGTTTGGATTAGCAACTGGTTCAGAATATTATTTGGCCATTACCGACCATCCGGTTTCAGAAACTAGAAGAGAAGAAGACTTATGGATTGCAGCAGTGGAATGGATGGACAGCTTAGGAATTCGCCTGATTAATTCTTCTTTAGCGTATGGAGATGGGTTTGATGAGAAGAAGGAAAATCATAAAGTATCGGAAATAGATGGAAAGACCTTAAAGATTACCCAAGCCGCAGATATGGCAGTGAATCAAAAAGGTATATTGATTGTGAATGCTGCGGGCAATGCGGGAGATCGAAATGATTGGAAAGTAATTGAAGCGCCAGCGGATGCTAAAGGAGTGTTGACCGTGGGTTCTTCCACCCCTGACTTTCGAAAGGTAGCGCATAGTAGTATTGGACCTGAAAAACTTCCTTGGGTAAAACCTGAGATAGCCGCCATATCAGCGGTAGGTACTTCCTTCGCAGCTCCCTTTATCACTGGATTAGCAGCCTGTTTATGGGAATTGGAACCGGGCTTAAGTGCCTTACAAATGAAAGAACTTATTCAACGTTCAGGACATCTTTCCCCCTTTGCCAATAATTACTTAGGATATGGAATTCCCCAAGCAGACCGTGCCATTCGCCTAATTGAGCAACCCCGTCAGCCGGGTAATTTTGCCAATACCATTAAAGCCGAAAAGAAAAAAGTGGAAATACCCGTACCGGATGAATCCTTACCCATTACCATTTATCACAAATGGAATAGCACCAAGGTAACTCGTATGGAAATTGGAAAATCTGTTGGAGGAATATTAACTGTTCAACGACCCGAAACGGAGACCCACACTACGGTTAACTTCGGAACACAATCGGTGTATGAAATTACTTGGTTAGAGTGAAGTGGGCAATCATATAAAGTCAACTAATTCATAATTGGCATTTCGTCCACCTTCGGCTGTTTGTTTTAAAACACCTTTTTCGATTAAGTCTTTTATATCACGCAAAGCGGTATCAGTAGAAGTGTTGGCAATTTTTGCCCATTTTGAGGTTTGTAATTTTCCTTCAAATCCATCCAGAAGTTTGTTGAGCATTAATCGTTGCCGTTCGTTGATGGAGGTTTGTTCATGCAGTTTCCAAAATTCAGCTTTTTGTAATATTTTTTGAGTCGTGTTTTCGGTGGCAAGCATGGTGTTTTTCAGGCAATGTAAAAACCATTCGAGCCACTCAGTAATATCGCCTGTGCTATGTTGTACTTTTTGTAATATTTCATAATAACGTTTGCGTTCTATTAAAATTTGACTCGACATACTATAAAAGCGTTCACCGCTACTTTCGGCACGAGCAAGCAACAGGTCAGTTATAGCACGTCCAATTCTACCGTTTCCGTCATCAAATGGATGGATGATGATAAACCAAAAATGTGCTATTGCAGCTTTTAGAACAGAATCTAGTATATGGTCATTATTGAACCAATCTAAAAACTTGTCCATTTCTTTTTTTACCATTTCTGGCTTAACAGCTTCATAGTGCACTTTTTCTTTACCCATGGCACCTGAAACTATTTGCATTTCACCTTTACGGTATCTACCCACTTCAATTTCATAAGGTCCGCTATATCCTGTAGGGAAAAGTGCTGCATGCCAACCCAACAAACGTTTTTCTGTTAAAGGCAAATTGTAGCGTTGTGTAGCATCAAGCATCATTTCAACAACCCCCTCAATGTGTCGATTACTCGTCACAAGTCCTGCGGTGTTAATACCCAAACGTCTAGCAATAGATGAGCGTACCTGGTCGTAGTTGAGTAATTCACCTTCAATCTCCGACGATTTTACTACGTCTAAAGTTAGCGCAGTAAGTGTGGCTTCTTTTTTAGCAGAGAACCCTAGTGCATTCATTTGCCCGATGATTTTGCCTTGCATTAACCGAACCTCTCCAAATAGAGCATTGATGGCTTTATCATCCCAAGTAAAATCCGACCAATTTTTATATTCGTAAATGTATTTTGCCATGGTTCCAATACAATTCTGCGACAAACATAGCAATTTAGCACCGCATTTATGCGGTGTTAATTATGTTTTTTCACCGCATTGTTTTGGGGGAAGCTTACCTTTTTGGTCTATGATGTTGATTTGTCATTGTGTTTACATTTTATTGTAAACCTAATTTAGGACGAGACAAATACTATTCATTCAGCTCTGTCAAAGCTTAACATTCATTGCTGGAGATTGCGGGTCAAGCCCGCAATGACTTCCGGGGGGTAGGTGTTTATTCTATTCGGTCATGATTCCATTATAGGACTTTAAAAATCAAACTACGGCGGAAGTCTTCTGCCCCAGTCATTGCGGGCTTGACCCGCAATCTCAAACATCGGCCCTTCGACTCCCCTTCGACCCTTCGACAAGCTCAGGGCATGCAGGCTCAGGGCAAGCGCTCAGGGACCGACTTAAGCAACCGGTGGTTGAGCGCACTTGTGCTGAGCGCTCAGGGACCGACTCAAACTCGTTCTTTTCCGCCTTCGGCGTCGCTAGATACAAGGGGGGCGTTTAGCTATAAACATTATCCCCTTCGGGGATATAATAAAACCAGCCCCGCCGTTGCAGGCGTCCGCGCCTGCAACAAAAAGACCTTGACGAAAAAACAAGTTATCCCATTTTTTCCTTGCAGGCGCGGAAGCCTGCAAGGGCGAGAGGGTTCATTGGTTCCGCGCCTGCAACAAAAAGACCTTGACGAAAAAACAAGTTATCCCATTTTATCCTTGCAGGACGCCTGCAAGGGCGAAAGGGTTCAATGGTTCCTCGCCTGCAACAAATAGGCGTTTACGAAAACAACATGTTATCCCATTTTTTCCTTGCAGGAGCGGACGTCTACAAGGGAAAGAATGCCCCTTATATCAATAGCCTCCAAGGAGGAAAAAATTTAATCAAAAAATGTCCAGTTAACCCCAAATGAAAACACCCTTCCCCACATAGGATAAAAGGGGGTCGTGTAGTATTGCGGGATATAAAACGTATGTCCTAGATTTAACAATCGAACAAAAATTACAGCATCTTTAATTCTTGCATTGGCAAATGCATCTACCCTGGTAAAGGCAGGAATAGCATAGTTTCCGGGATACCAAGCACCTGAAAGAGGATCTAATCTGAATCCTGTATAATTCGTAAATAAAGTAGCTTGAAGTCCTATAGAAACAATAGCCGCTTTTTTAAACAATTCATTTTCATAATAACCCAACACTTTACCAAACGCATTGGGTTGTGCGTTTACATAATATTCACCAGCACTAGAGTTACTACTTCCTTTTTGAACGGTAATATTAGGTTCCAAATAAAAACGGTTGATTCGTAAACGAGCGTTGAGTTCTACCCCAGCCCATTGAATATTGCTTGAAATACCCCTTGGGATTACCCCTAATAAAGTATCATATAATACAGGAGCATTTACTTTGGAATAAAATCCCCGAAGCTTACAAGCATTACCCTTATATCTATACTTACCCGATTTAATTCTATCCGGCGCTTGCCAAGCGATGGAAGGACTAAAATGTAATACTATTTGATTATGCGATAAACCTACTCCTGTTAAGGTATTACTTTGATACAACGTATCCATGAGATTGGGATTTATCTCCCCATAGGTTACCTGTAATTTAACCTGCCAGGGTCTCCAAGCTTTCAAACTATCTAAGGTAACTGGATGTATATAATAATAACTTTTGCTACTATCTTTGGCTATCGGAAAAGTAAATTTGCCTAAAGGGGTTTGCCAATTAAAATTTCCCCATCGTGCAGGAGGAAGGAAAACAGATTGACGATAAGATAGCTGTAAACTTACCTTCTCAGCCAAAACAGAATTGGGATGCCAAGTTCCTAAATAATAAATTTCGTTAGTAGTTTGTTGAAGTCGAGCATGAGTCAATCCATATTCCTGATATTGAAGACGTGCTTTTATTTCTTGAGATAAAGATCGAGTTTCATGTTTTAAACCAATGGAAACGCCTAAAGTTCGAACGGTTCTAAAGTCACGCATAAACGATGAATCCTTTTTAAAAGGAGGATAAGCATCCTTTGTATAAAGGGAATCCAAATATTTTCTCAAATAATAACTTTTGTTACCTTCTTGCACCAAAGACCAATGGTGATGGGCATTTGAATCCCGATTTAATCTATAGCTTTGTTTGAACCAAGCTTCCGTTTGATATCGTTCCAGCCTACCATTTATTATTTCTACTGAAGTACTTAAGGGATTTAATTCAGGTACACTAATTGCGATATCAGGATCTACTCCCCCATTAATACCATCTACCAATTTTTGAAAAGTACCCGATGCCATTAAATGATATCTTTGGTTACGAGATCGAATAAATTGAGTGATGTAAACTTGATAATGATCAAAAGCAGAATTTAAAAAATTACCTTCAGAGACTCTTCTTTTATATCCGATAGTTGTGTTCCAATACGGAGAAATATTCTGGCTAATTTCAAGGTTCAACAATTGCAAACGCTTACTCGCCTGAGCAAAGTTGACCATCACGTATGGCGTATGGGTATTATAAAATTTTTGTTCTGAAGGGATGGATAATAGATATGCATCTCGTTCTCCAGACAAAGGATCTATAAATCCTTGATGGGGAAACAACCAAACATTCGGTAACCCATCATACCGTTGCAATACCGGTTTGCCTGTATTACCAAGGGTTTGCACCCATCCGGAGAGCGTATCACTTTCATCCCATAATTGAATGATTGCTGGGATACGATAAAGGGAATCACCATTTTGTTGTGACCGACTATTAAAATTATCACTGGTATATTTTCGGATAGACCGGGGAACTTTAGTAAAATTCCGAGAGCTATCGGTTAAGGTGGAATCGGGCATGAAACGATTGTTCCGATTTCCATTTATAGGGTTCACGGACTGAGTCCAACCCAAGGGAATAGTGCAAACAATCACCAAACCCAAAATCCATCCTGAAATCCAGGGTTTAAATCCATTCAACTTAAGCAAGGGATTCAACCAATTGTTTTAACAACAAGGTAAGGCTAGGCTCGGCTGCATTGGCAGTTTCAATAATTTCTTGGATAGATACCTTATGCAATTGATCGGGATTACACTCATCGGTGATCACCGAAACTGCCAATATTTTCAATTCCATTTGATGGGCAACAATTACTTCAGGAACGGTTGACATTCCCACTACATCCGCACCAATGATACGTAGGAAACGATATTCAGCGCGCGTTTCCAAAGAAGGTCCTGCAACCGCTACATACACTCCGGAATGTACTGTAATTCCTGATGCCTTGGCTAACTTGGAAAAGGTTTTCATCAGTTCTAAGTCATAAGGCTGACTCATATCCGGGAACCGAGGTCCGAAGCTATCATCGTGTGTGCCAATGAGAGGATTATGACCTAACAGATTAATATGATCATTGATCATCATCAATTCTCCCTTTTTAATTAAAGGGTTCATAGAGCCAGCAGCATTGGATAATAGTAAGGTTTGTATCCCCAGCATTTTAAGAATACGAATGGGGAAAGTAAGTTGACGCATGGAATATCCTTCATAATAATGAAACCTTCCTTGCATCGCTACAATAGGTTTTCCGGCTAAGGTTCCAAAAATTAATTTCCCAAAATGGCTTTCTACCGTTGAGATCGGAAAATGCGGAATAAAATTATATGCGATTTCCCGTTCCACTTCAATTTCAGCCACCAAGCCTCCGAGACCTGTACCTAATACAATTCCTACCACAGGTGTTCCTTTGTAAAACCTTCTGATAAAGGATAAGGCTTCTTGATATTGTTCGTTTTCTGTCATGATATTTATTTTCTGTGAATTACTTCTTGAAGACAATTAATGAGCGTATTTTTCCCCGCTAACCATTCTAAATCTATTCGAATAAATGCCCAAGGATAAGGGGCTAGAAAGGATCGCAAATTTATAGAATTTAAGCGGCAGAAATCTTTTTCCGTAGTTAGAATTACCAAATCCGGACTACTAGGCGATAAACGTCTCCATGTGTCGGTTATTTCTTTTAGCTCTGAAGACTTAAAAACATGATGATCGGGAAATGACCATTTATGTAAGATCACGCCTCCGGCTTGTTCTATTTGAGAGAAGAAATAAGAATTATTACCAAGGCCTGCAAATACTAAGAATGGCTGTTTGAGTGCAACTTCTAAAGTAAGCACTTTTTCTTCCCCATTTTCCATCAAAACCATATCCGTGAAAACAGGTCGGGAGTAAGCAAGATTAGGATGCTGTATTCTTCCTTTCAGCGGGTTAATGGATTCGCATTTATTAATCACAACCATGCCGGCACGATGCAAAGCTGAGATTGGCTCTCTTAGGTTTCCGGCTGGAAGTAAGAAATCGGTATCCGGCATTCGGTTGGCATCGAGCAGCACAATGTCCAATTCTCTTTTTAACCGATGATGTTGAAAGGCATCATCCAATAATAAAAGTTGTAGAGTAGGATGCGCATGAATAATTTCCCGAGCAGCTAACAGCCGATTTTCCCCTACATAACACGGGATATCGGGGAACCGAGCGGCTACCAAAACTGCTTCATCTCCATATTTTTTCGCACCTTCTAATAGATTTTCAACTTTATAAATTCCTTTAGTATCTCGTCCATATCCCCTACTTAAATAAGCAACTCGGATTCCTTGATCCTGATAGAACTTCAATATCCATAGGGCTAAAGGTGTTTTTCCTGTTCCTCCGGTAGATAAATTTCCGATGGAAAGTACAGGAATGTTTATCTCTCCTGAAGATAATATACCTTGCGCATAAGCCCAGGTTCTAATGCCAACTAGGATTCTAAATAAGATTGAAAAAGGAAGTAGGAGAAGCCTCAGATACTTTAGCATCAAGCGTTTCTATCAAAAGTAAGTCTTTCCCCTGGAGGCGCAGCAACTAGAGATTGTCCATCCCAAACTTGATTTCCATTTACCCAAGTTGAGGCTATGGAGGCTGAGAAAGTGAAATCTTCAAAAGGAGACCATCCACATTTATAGAGCAGATTATTTGAATTCACTGACAATGGTTTTTTCAAATTAACCAATACCATATCCGCTTTATATCCTTCGCGTAAATATCCTCGGTCTTTAATTTGAAAACATTCCGCCACTGCATGAGAAGTTTTGGTTACCATTTCAGTTAGAGAAAATACCCCCTCATTTACCATGTGCATCAAGGCGGGTAAGCCATGTTGAACCAAGGGTCCACCCGAGGGTGCTTCCCAATAGCCCAAAGATTTTTCAGCCAAAGTATGGGGAGCATGATCAGTAGCAATTACATCTATATTGTTTCGCTTAAGCCCTTGGCGAATGGCAGCTCGGTCGGCTTCTGACTTAATCGCAGGATTCCATTTTATTCGATTCCCTAATCGCTCGTAATCCTGATCGGTAAACCACAAATGATGCACACAGGCCTCAGAAGTGATGCGTTTCTCTTTAAGCGGGATGGAAGCAGAAAACAGCTCTACTTCAGCAGCGGTAGAGATATGAAGGATATGCAACCTGGCTCCAGTTCGTTTCGCAATTTCGATAGCTTGTTGGGAAGACAAAATACAAGCTTCTGCATTTCTCACTATAGGATGATGAACAGCGGTAGCTGTATTTCCTAAGGTTTCTTTATAATATTGAATGGCTGCCCGAATGCTAGGCTCATGTTCACAATGGGTGGCAATTAAAACCGGCGCGTGGGTAAAAATATTTTCTAATACCGCCGGATCATCTACCAATAAATTGCCAGTTGAAGAACCCATAAAAATTTTTAATCCACACACTTCCTGAGGATTTGTCCTTTTTATTTCTTCAAGATTATCAGACGAAGCTCCGAGGTAAAATGAATAATTGGCAGGAGAATTTTGGCTGGCAATAGCATATTTATCTTCTAATAGTGAATGGGTAAATGCACTCGGTTGGGTGTTGGGCATCTCCATAAAAGAGGTAATCCCTCCGGCAACGGCTGCTCGGGATTCTGAATAAATATCTCCTTTCCAGGTAAGTCCAGGTTCCCTGAAATGAACTTGATCATCTATCCACCCGGGAATTAAATGATTTCCCTGCCCATCATACAAGTCTGTTGCATAGGGGACTTGTATTTCGAGGGCAATTTTATCGATATGTCCTTTTTTGATTAATACATCGGAATGAACAATTTGATTATCGGTAACGACCAAAACGTTTTTTATAATCAGGGGGCGATCCATTTTAAAGATTGGGTAAGAATTGGGAACAAAGATAAGATACCGGCGTAAGAACCTAATTTCTGGAACTTGATGTCCAAAAAAGAAGAAAGGATACGGAACTATTTATACAATTATTGTTCAAGCGGTTAAGTAGATTTTATCATTTTAGAAATAATCTAAATAGCTTTTTCCACAAAAAATATGGCAAGGGTATTTTGAGGAATAGGTGGGTCTCCCTAATTTGCGCACTGAAGTGAAAAAGATGCACATTAAAATTACCCAAGCCTCAGGAAGTCTGTTTTCAGATGTTTCTAATATTTTTGGCTTAGGATCGAGTTACCTTTTCAGGAAATTAAACGGTTGATGCGATTGAAACCCATTCATATGTTCAGACGACTTGCGACACCACTCCTGTCACTATTTTGGTTAGGGGCAACATTGTTACCGCTGCAGGCACAACCTGACGGGGCAGCAATTTTCAAGCAAAACTGTACTGCTTGTCATGCGATTGATAAGCAAGTAGTAGGCCCTGCTTTGAAAGACGTTCATAAACGAAGAGACGAGGCATGGATTCTAAAATTTATCCAAAACTCAACTGCAGTTATTCAAAGCGGTGATCCGTATGCAGTTGCCTTGTACAATAAGTACAACAAAACGCAAATGACCTCCTTTAACTATCTTCCCGAAGAAGATATTAAAGCGGTGATTGCTTACATCAAAGAAAGATCTGAAGCACCTGCAGAAGTAGCAGCGGCGGGTGCTCCTGCAACTGGAGCTACTGGAGAAACCGGTGGAACAGCTATCAGTCAATCTACTTTATTGTGGGGATTGGCTGCCTTAGTGTTGGTTTTAGTGCTAATTATCTTCTTGCTTATCTTTATTACCACCCTATTGATTAATGCTTTACGGGAAAAAGAAGCAAGAACCAAAAATGTAGCCGTTGAATCCTTAAATCAATCTTGGGATGTCTTCAAAAATAAATATGTAGTCACCTTAACTGTGTTTATTGTTTTAGCAGGAGGATTAAACTACACTGTTAAAACAGCCCGTGCAGTGGGCGTTCATCAAGGATATGCCCCTACCCAACCGATTGCATTTTCACATAAACTGCATGCTGGAACGAACAAAATCCAATGTCAGACTTGCCATACCAGTGTTGAGAAATCTAAAAATGCAAATATCCCTTCTACCAATATTTGTATGAACTGTCACAGCTATGTAAAGAAAGAATCTCCAGAGATTCAAAAACTATACAAAGCCATGGAAACTGGTCAACCGGTGGAATGGATTCGGGTACATAATCTTCCTGACTTTGTTTACTTCAACCACTCTCAACACGTGAAAGTTGCTGGATTAGAATGCCAGGAATGTCACGGACCAATTGAAGAAATGGAAGTGGTAAATCAACATTCCTCTTTAACTATGGGATGGTGTATTGATTGCCATCGTAAGAAAGAAGTTGACTTGCAGAAGAATGATTATTATCTGCGCATTCATGATAAATATAAAGGCACAGAAGAGGTTATCACCGTTGAAAAACTAGGCGGTCTTGAATGTGCAAAATGTCACTATTGATTTTAAACTTAATCGCTGAATCCATAAAAATCTAATGGCAGAGCAAAACAAAACCTATTGGCAAGGAGTTGAAGTTCTTGATTCCACAGCGGAATTTCAGAAACATCGTCATGATGAATTTGCTGAAGAACTTCCTCTGGAAGAAGTATTAAGCGATACCGTTTCTTCCTCTTTGAGAAGTGACCGTAGAAGTTTTTTAAAGATGTTTGGATTTGGGATTTCTGCAGCAGCCTTAGCCGCTTGTCAGGACTCTCCTGTTAAAAAAGCAATCCCATATCTGGTAAAACCTGAAACCATTACTCCTGGAGTTGCAAATTATTTTGCCTCCACTTGTGCCGGTTGTTCCAGTGGATGTGGCGTATTGGTAAAAGTGAGAGATGGAAGACCTATTAAAATTGAGGGCAATGGACTCAACTTTAATGGTGAAAGTACTTGTGCAGTTGGACAAGCAACGGTATTGAGTTTATATGATCAATCTCGTTTGGATAGCCCACAGATTAAGGGTCAAAAATCCACTTGGGAAGTTTTAGATGCTCGAGTTAAAGAAGAATTGTCTGCCTACAAATCTGGTGGAAAAGTTAGGATTGTAACCGGAACGATTACTTCTCCTTCTACTCGTTCTGCTTTGGCTCAATTTACAGCTCAATATGCAGATGCAAAAGTAGTTTCTTACGATGCTGTTTCTGCTCATGGTATCCTTGCTGCAAATCAAGCTGCCTTTGGATATTATGCAATTCCAACTTACAACTTTGATAAAGCCAAAGTAATTGTAGGGATAAATTGTGATTTCTTAGGAACCTGGATATCTCCTGCTGAACATGCAGCTGCTTATTCCAAAGGAAGAAAATTAGATGATGGACAAAAATCTATCTCCAAGCATTATCAAATTGAATCCTTATTAAGTTTAACAGGATCCAATGCAGATGTAAGAGTTCCGATTAAACCTGCACAAGAAGCAGGTTTCTTAGTGGCTTTACATAATGAAGTAGCTCGTAGAGTTGGAGGAACTGTTTATCAATCGGTAGAAGATCCTACTCCTGGTAAAATGGCAACGAAAATTGCTAGTGATTTAGTTGCTCACAAAGGAAATTGCTTGGTTGTTACGGGAACCAATGATGTACATCTTCAGCAAATCACCAATGGAATCAACCACTTGTTGAGTAACTACGGAAATACTTTAGACATCCGTAAAAACTCTATTCAAAAACAAGGGAACGATGCAGAGATGAATGCATTGGTGGAAGAACTTAAAAGCGGACAAGTAAATGCATTGATTCTGTATAATGTTAACCCCGTTTACGATCATCCTCAAGGCAAAGCAATTGGAGATGCCATCTCTAAAATCAAAACATCCATTGCCTTTAATGATCGCTTAGATGAAACTGCTAGTTTAGTGACTTATGTTGCTCCTGATCATCATTACTTAGAATCTTGGAATGATACAGAAGCTAAACGAGGTTATTATTCTTTAAGTCAACCCACTACCCCTCCCCTATTTAAAACTCGCCAAGCACAGGAAAGTATATTATTGTGGAGTGGAGATAGCCGTCCGTTTTATGACTATATCCGCGAACATTGGCGGAACAATGCCTATATCTATTATCAAGAATCCATGTCTTTTGATAAGTTCTGGAATCAGACCTTACATGATGGAGTATTGGTATTTAATCCCCTTACTGAAAAAGAGATCGCAGAACCTTTGCTAATCAATGTAGATTGGAAGAGCACTTTTTCTGCTATCGCTGGAAAGCCTGCCAACAATGATGTTCAGGCTATCTTGTATGAAAAAATCGGGATTCGAGATGGAAGTTTAGCCAACAATCCTTGGTTACAAGAATTCCCAGATCCTATCAGCAAAGCCACTTGGGATAATTATGCTACGCTATCTCCAAAGTTTGCTGAAGATCAACAACTAAAACAAGGGGATGTGGTTAAAATATCAGGCTCTGGTACTTCTATCACTTTGCCAGTGCTGATTCAACCCGGACAGTCCTATGGAGTTGTAGGTATTGCATTAGGTTATGGTAGAACTAAGTCAGGGAAAACCGCTGATGGCGTTGGTCAAAATGCCTATCCACTTGCAATCGCCGCTAAAGGAAGTGTTTCTTATTCCCTTCCAATAAAGCTCGAAAAAGTGGAAGGAAATTATCCTTTAGCCCAAACACAAACCCATCATTATTTTGAAGGTAGAGGTTCTATCATACGGGAAACCACTTTAAAATCGTGGAAAGAGAATCCTGCTTCAGGTAATCCTGAGGTGTCCCTATGGACAAAAGACGGAAATCAAGCGCCTGAATCCATCAACCTTTGGAGTCGTTACGATTATAGCAAAGGTTATCATTGGGGAATGGTGATTGACTTAAATGCTTGTACTGGTTGTGGTGCTTGCATTGTTGCTTGTCAAGCCGAAAATAATGTTGCGGTAGTAGGGAAAGATCAAGTAATGCGTCGACGTGAAATGCATTGGATTCGGATTGATCGTTACTACTCTTTTGAGGATGCTGAAGGAAAAACCGTCAACAAAGAGAAAGAAATTGAAAAGGGGAAAGTTGAGAATTTTGAGAACGTAAGGGTAGTATTCCAACCGATGCTTTGTCAGCATTGTGACAATGCTCCTTGTGAGTCTGTTTGCCCAGTATTGGCAACAGTTCATAGTTCTGAAGGTTTAAATCAACAAGCCTATAATCGTTGCATCGGTACTCGTTATTGTGCAAACAATTGCCCATATAAAGTGCGTCGTTTTAATTGGTTTGATTTTGCTGAAAACGAGAAGTATGATTATACCATGTACAATTCTTTAAGTAGAATGGTATTAAATCCTGATGTAACGGTTCGTTCCAGAGGGGTTATGGAAAAATGTTCTTTCTGTGTTCAAAAAATTCAGGAAGCTAAACTAACTGGCAAAAAAGAAGGAAGAGTATTAAAAGATGGAGATGTAAAAACAGCTTGTCAAAAAGTTTGTCCATCTAATGCCATTCATTTTGGTGATAAAAATGATCCAGAAAGTAAAGTTGCTAAGTTGTTGAATAATGAGCGTCGTTATCAAGTGTTGGAAGAAGTTAAAACGCTTCCGAATGTAAACTACTTGGTAAAAGTGAGAAACATTGAAGAAGTTAAAGCCTAAGCATTTAATATAATCTATCGCCACATGCAAGAAGCTGTCATACGTCCGCCCCTGGTATTAGGAGAGAAGAATTACTCTCAAATGACTGAGGACATCATGCGCCCGCTGGAGTCAAAGCCAAGTAAACTATGGTTTGCTGCCGTCGGAATTACCTCTCTCGTTATGATGATGGGGTTTGGGTTTATTGGGTATCTCTTCTTCGTAGGTACTGGAGTTTGGGGATTGAACAAAACCGTAGGATGGGCTTGGGACATTACCAACTTCGTATTTTGGGTTGGGATTGGTCACGCAGGAACTTTGATTTCTGCGGTGTTATTATTGTTCCGTCAAAAATGGAGAACCTCTATTAACAGAGCTGCTGAGGCGATGACCATTTTCGCGGTAATGTGCGCAGGGATATTCCCTGTAATTCACACTGGTCGCCCATGGCTTGCCTTCTGGATGCTTCCCTTACCCAATGTTCATGGGTCATTATGGGTAAACTTTAACTCCCCTCTGTTATGGGACGTATTCGCTATCTCAACTTATCTTACCGTTTCCTTAGTGTTCTGGTATATTGGTTTAATCCCCGATATTGCTACTGTAAGAGATCGTGCAAATGGTCTTCGTAAAGCGATTTATGGTGTATTGAGTTTTGGTTGGAATGGATCTGCTCGCACTTGGGCAAGATATGAAATCGTATGCCTTATATTAGCTGGATTATCTACTCCGCTGGTATTATCCGTGCATACCATTGTAAGTTTTGACTTTGCTACTTCTGTAGTTCCAGGATGGCACACCACAATCTTCCCGCCATACTTTGTTGCAGGAGCGATTTTCTCTGGGTTTGCTATGGTGCATACTTTGATGATTTTAACTCGAACCTTATTTAAACTAGAAGATTATATCACTATTTATCATCTTGAGTTGATGAATATTGTAATCATTGTTACAGGTTCAGTAGTAGGACTTGCTTACGGTACTGAGTTTTTTATCGCTTGGTATTCAGGCGTAGAGTATGAGCAATATGCTTTTATCAATCGTGCAACAGGTCCATTTGCTTGGGCATATTGGACCATGATTTCCTGCAACGTAATTACCCCACAATTATTCTGGTTCAATAAAATACGTAAAAGCGTAGTGGCCACATTTATCATTTCCATATTTGTAAATATTGGGATGTGGTTTGAGCGTTTTGTAATTATCGTTACCTCGCTTCATAGAGATTACCTTCCTTCTTCCTGGGCAGACTACTCTCCTACCATTGTAGAGATTGGAATCTTTGTAGGAACCTTCGGATTGTTCTTTACTTTGTTCTTATTGTTTGCCAAAACCTTACCGGTGATTGCCTTACATGAAGTAAAAACAGTTTTAAAATCTTCCAGTGAGAAGTACAAAAAATTGGCAGCAGAAAAGGCTTCCAGAGGAATTGCCGCTGAACCTTTATTAACGCCTGAAATTTCGCTTACCAGAAAAGCACCTGAAGAAAACGAATTATGAACAAACAATTTCTCCTCGGCGTCTATGATGACGAAGAGCCCGTATTAAGGGCTGTAAAAGAACTGAGAATGAAAGGCCTTCGGGTGTATGATGTTTATTCTCCTTTTGCGATACATGGAATGGACGATGCGTTGGGTTTAAAAAGAACTCGATTAACCGTTGCTGCCTTTATCTATGGGGTTATTGGAATGACCCTAGGCTTATCCATGATGATCTTTATGAACGTGATTGATTGGCCAATCAATATTGGGGGAAAACCTGCTTGGATGGGTCCTGATTTTGTGCCCGTTACTTTTGAAATTACAGTATTGATCACTGCCTTAGGAATGGTAGGAACCTTCCTTTATATCAATCGCCTAGGTCCTGGAGTTCCGGGTGATTTGATTGATCCTAGAGTAACCAATGATCGTTTCATCATTGCTGTTGAAGTAAAAGCAGATGAAACCCGTTCTAAAATCACAGAAATTCTTCAATCCCATGGCTCTCTGGAAATTCGGGAGCGGTCTAAATAATGAAATTGATGAAAAACTTTCCTTTTGCCTTGAACCTAACTGCCGCGAGTATGCTGGCAATTTCAATGCTTGGATTCTCGGGATGTAGTAATGATCCGAACAGCACAGGCATTGAGTATGCTCCGAATATGTATCATTCGGTCGCCTATGAATCCTTAACTCAAAGAGCTCCTAATCCCCATACCCGTGATGGGAAAAATATGATTGAGCCTGTGAAAGGAACAATCGCCAGAGGACAACTGGATTATATCTATCCGTATGCAAATACGCCTGAAGATTATGAACGCGCTGGATTGGAAGTATTCAGTCCCTTAGATTCTACAGAAGAAAATATTGCCGAAGGAAAACGTTTGTTCCTTCAGTATTGCGCAGTTTGTCATGGAGAAAATGGAATGGCAGATGGACCTATTGTAGTAGCCGAAAAATTCCCAGCTCCTCCAGCCTATAACTCCGAAAGACTTAAAAATCTACCAGAAGGTAAAATGTTTCACTCCATCACCTACGGAAAAAACCTGATGGGTTCTTATGCCTCACAAGTGAATCCAAGTGAACGTTGGAAAATCATCCGTTTTGTTCAGACCCTTCAAAAACAATAAGCTGAATCATGGCCGCACATCACGATACTCCTCTTAAAATAGAACAGTTTACTTTTTCAAGCGGACTGAAAAAAACGTTGTTATCTATAATCCTTATCGGTGCTGTAATTGCCGTATTGGGAATTTGGGTTGCATGGAATGCAGAACAACATCCGCATGAAGAAGCGCATGGAAGTGCCCATTCCTCTGCCATTCACGATGCCACTCCGCCCGCTGAATTGGTATCCACCAATCATCCAGAAGGAGAAGGTCATGGTGCACAAGCTGAAACCCATGCTGCAACTGAACATAAAGAACATGGGGAACACGAAGCACCCAAAGAACATGATGACCACGCTGAACATGGCGCCGCTCCACATGGAGATGCTCATCATGGTCCTAGTTGGTTAACCCGAATATTTGCAAACCTATTACTCAATAATGTACTCTTTGTAGGGGTATCTATCTTCGGAGTATTCTTCATTGCCTTGAATTATGTTGCCAACGCAGGTTGGGCTGTGGGATTAAAAAGAATTCCTGAATCCTTAGGTTCTTTCTTACCGATTGGATTTATATTGATGTTGTTGATTATTCCTGGAATGTCCTACCTATATCACTGGTCAGCTGAAGGAATAACCGATCCGGCAAGCCCAGCCTATGACGCTATTATTGCAGGGAAAGCAGCCTATTTAAACGTTCCATTCTTCATCGTTCGCTTAGCCCTCATCTTTGGTATCTGGATTCTATTCTACACTATCCTTAGAAAATTATCTATCAAAGAAGATAAAGAAGGAGGATTAATTCCTTACCAAAAAAGCATTCGTACTTCTGCATTATTCATCATTTGCTTTGCCTTCACTTTAATGATGGCATCTTGGGATTGGCTTATGTCCATTGACACCCACTGGTTCTCTACAATTTATTGGGTTTATACTTTGTCCGGTGTAATTCTGTCTGGATTTATAACCGTTACTTTCATCCTACTTTATCTTAAAGGTCAAGGATTAATGGGACATATAAATAATAACCATTTCCATGATTTAGGTAAATTCATCTTTGGATTCTCTATCTTTTGGGCATATATCTGGTTATCTCAATTCTTGTTGATATGGTACGCAAATATGCCAGAAGAAACCTTGTATTATGTACCCCGTTTCCAAGGTCATTATAAATTGATTTTCTTCCTGAATTTATTTATCAATTTCTTTACTCCATTTTTATATTTAATGACGCGTGAAGCTAAGCGTCAGGCAAATTCTTTAAAAGTGATCCTATTCATTTTGATTTTTGGAAGATGGCTGGATTTATATTTAATGATTATGCCTGGAACGGTAGCTGAACATAATGGCTTTATCATGGAGATTGGATTCTTCTTAATTTATTTTGGAATCTTTGGATATGTAGTAATGCAAGCCTTAACGAAAATGCCACTGGTTCCTAAGAATCATCCTTTATTGGAAGAAAGTCTTCAGCATCATATCTAAGTTTATTATATTCTTATTTACAAAACACCCATCGCTTGGGTGTTTTTTTTTATTCAGGAAAATACCCTTTCCTCTTTCCATATGCCCATATCCAACTCACTAATAATATCAAGGGAGATTGAATACTGATTTTAATTTTCTGCGCGGTATCGCTCAGCACAAAATCAAAAGGAAAGTGAAAACTACCGATGATAAACAACATTCCTGCAACTAACATTAATACAGCATAAAGGGTTAAACAAGCTTTTAGAATTTTTCTATCGGTACTATAAACAGCGATAGAAGTCAGGCAAACAAAACAAAGACTATATAAAAAAGAGGGTAATAATTTATCAGGTAGTAAGCTTTGCAGTTTCGTTTGGAAGAGTGAGTATTGAAGGGAATGAAAGCTTGAAATCACCTGAGGCCTAAGCACCATTAAAAGACTGCAAGAAAGCAGAAATCCGGTTCTGATCAGAATACTATAATACTTCACTTTATGCATTTGGAGCACCCAAAAGGATAGAAATCGCTTGTCCGCCAAAACCTCCTGCATTGATCAAACACTTACGAATAGACTTCGGTTGTGCGGGATTGTTCATCCAAGGTGGATATAAGATCGGGGCCTTCTGACTAAACAATCCTATGGCTTGCAATAACGCCAGTGCACCAGAGGCACCAAAGGTATGACCTGTTAACCATTTAGAGGGATATAGAAAAGGAACAGTATCTCCCCAAAGTTGTTGAATGGCGGTGAATTCGGCCTGATCTCCTTGTGCCGTTCCAGGGGAATGGGTAATGATTACATCCACTGCACCCGGAGAAGTATCTTGTTTAATCGCATTTTGCATTGCATCATGGAAGGCTTGTCCTGTGGCAGAAATACCTGTATCACTGGAAGGGATTTCATGCCCTATCCCCCACCCTAATATTTGAGCAAATGGCGGTTGTGTAGGATTGCCAGACTCCAATGCCATTACTGCAGCAGCTTCTGATAATACCAATCCACTCGGACGATCTTTATCAAACGGACGACAAGGCCAACGTTCCTCAGGATTGGGTTTGCTATAGATCCGTAATGCTTTTAATTGCCCTATTGTAAACGGCGTACAAGCTGCTTCAGAGCCCCCAACGATAAATTTGTTTATCATTCCTGCCTTCATCCAAGCAATTGCATTTAACACTGCCATCAACGCGGATGAACAAGTAATAGATAAGCTGTAGAATGCTCCTCCTAATCCTAGTTCATTCGCCAATTGCGATACTAACCGCCCGGAAGTAGTTTGGGGGGAAGTAGTAACGGGGACAGTTTGGTTTTGATAAAATTGTAAATAAGAGGATTCTAAGCTTCGGGTTAAGCCACGTGAAGAACCTAAGATTAATCCTGAAGTTTTCTTTTCAGCTGCGGTCCATCTGGTTTGAGCAAGAGCTGCCTTTGCAGCTAAGGAAGCCATCTGTATGGCTAAGTCCGGAGTTTTACGGGTAAGGGATAGCTCTTTTTTCATCGCCTCGGAAATAGCGCCATTCCATCCTTCCGAACCCCAATTCAATACATGAACATCAGCACTACTTACCTTAAACAAATCCTCCAATGTAACTCCAGCAGCTGATACTTGTCCTGCACCAGTAATCCAAATGGGAATTGGGTCTGAATTTATCATGCCCTCCCTTCCTGTGCTATCCAAGCACTTACTGTACACAATCCCCGTATCGAAATCTCCCCAGTATAATTTCCAAACAATGATAAATTGGGTACTTCTTTGGATAAATACGCTCTAATCTTGTTCTTAATTATGGGATAGTTTAATCCATATAAAGGCAATGCTTGAGGATATAGAAATAAATTCTGCTCTAATGGATTTCCTTCAAAGGGTAATATCTTTTTTAAAGCTTTTAATAACAATTGTTCTATTTCCCCTGTATCCGGAGAAGGCTGATTCCAGGGACCGGATCTAGGCCCTCCGGCAATGATGGTTAATGAAATAATAGATTCATTCTGGGTACGGAATGGAAATATTTGGTGATTAAATAAGATTCCTAAAATAGGTAGATTATTTTCTCCTGGAATTAAAACCCCAAATCCTGGAGGTAATTGCGGCAATTGTTTTTTATCTAAGAAGATCGTGAAAGATACTAAGGGAAGATAAGTTAGTTGGGTCAATTGCTCTTTCAGAAAAGAATCATTTGTCCATGATGCAATTTGATGAGCAGGAAGACAACTAATCCATTGTTCATCGGGAGAAAATTCTGGTGTAGAAGATAATCGAATTGAATCCCCTAAGTCTTTTGTTAAAGCATCGGTTAAAGTTTGAATGCCTTTTTCAAAACTATGTAAACCCTTTCTGGGGCTGGGTTTCTGATTCTTTCGTTGATGTAAGATGGATTGAAATAAGGATTTCCCTTCGTTCATTTCATTGGCAATTCCCGGAAACACTGCTTCAAAACTTAGGGCCTCCGCTTCGGCTGCATAAATCCCATATAAAGCAGGAGAAAGGACTTGTTTCAAAAGACGAGTCCCTAATATTTCATTCCCCATCTCAGCAATAGAATTCCATTGGGGATGAGGATATGATTTTAAAACAAAAGGAAGCCGTGATAAAATGGGAAGGATAAAACTCCCCGGAACTTGTTTCCATTTGCCTTGAATCCAAACATATCTTTTTCTGGATTGAGGCAAACTTTTAATCGGAGTAAGCGATAAGGATTTACATAACGCTTCCATCTCCGCACTCCAAATAATGCCATTCGCAGCGGATTCAAATGTACCGAACGTTCCGTGGTGGGTATGGATTAATCCTCCTGCATGAGAAGCCTTTTCATGCAAAACCACTTCATATCCAGCATTACGCAGATGCCAGACTAATAATAGTCCAGAAATACCTCCTCCAAGGATTTTCACCTCTTTATTAGGATTAGGTACATTACCCCAAAGACAGGAACGATAATGATCGATCTTCTCCATTTCTTAAGTATGGTGAAGATACCACTTACCGATAAAACAAACACAGCCATTGTTCCCAATGGCTGTGATATAAAAGCTATTTTTTCTTTGCAAAATAGTTTATTCGGGTTTGGTTTCTTTATCGAAAGTGCTGTTAAAGTTACGCTTGTCTCGATCCAGTTGATCTTTGGATTCCTGATGACGGCGTTCTCTTTCTCGCTCCCGTGCTTCTCTTGCTTTTGCTCCTCCGCAAGCTGCGGTCAGCATTAATAGGGAAAGGTATAAACCTAATGCCAATTTTGATAAGGGACTACGCATATGAGTGAAGGATTAGGGTCTATCGTTTTCAAGTTTATTCATTTCTTCATTAAACTTTTCCTCGAATTTCATTTTATCGTAATCGAGTTGAAGTTTCTCGTTTTTAGAGATTCCATTGTGAATTCCGTTTAGGATATCATCTTTAGAAGTTTCAATGGCAATCCAATAGGTAAAGGAATTATTGGCTTCTTTAAAAATCTTTTCTCCAATAATTTTCACATCTACCAATTGTTGATTGACCACTTCACGGGTCATCTCTTCAAATTTATTGGCGTATTCTTGGCGGTCACCAACACTTCTTTGGTTGGTATAATTATCTGTAACTCTTTTTAACGTGGCTTTAATCAATCCTGCCATTTCTGCTTTGGCATTTACTAAAGCTATTTTTTTTGCGGTAGTTAAATCTGGGCTTTTACCGGAAGATTTAGTCCGAAAGAATTCTTTATCAGAATTATATTCCCTTCCTGAAAGGGGAACAGTTACTTCGGTAGCACCGGTTTCTTTGGCAAGAGGTTTTTTAGAGCGGCAAGCGGTTAAGCACATTATCCCTACACCTGCAACCAAAGCTGAAATAAAAATTATCTTTTTCATGGGGTTAATTGTTTTTTTTCTGGTTTACAAACATCGTTCCAATCTACAAAGGCTTTTCGAGTTTTTTAGCATCTTCCCATAATATTTCCATTTCAGCCAATTCCAACTCTTTTAATTTCTTGCCTTGTTGATGCGTTTTATCTTCCATATAGCTAAATCTATTCATGAATTTTCGATTCGTTTTTTCTAACGCATCTTCCGGATTAATATTTACAAAACGAGCATAATTCACAATCGAAAACAGAAGGTCTCCTAATTCATTTTCAATTCGTTCCGTACTTGCGCCGGTTTGAATTTCGGCTTCTAATTCTCCTAATTCTTCTCGCACTTTATCCATCACTTGTTCCGGACGATCCCAATCAAAGCCTGCATTTCTAGCTTTATCTTGAATCCGAATGGCTTTTAACAAAGCAGGTAATCCGGCAGGCACACCGGCTAATACTTTTTTATTTTTTCCTTCGGTCAACTTAATCTGTTCCCAATTTTCCTTTACTTGTTCTGACCCATCAACAGTAGTATTTGCATAAATATGAGGATGGCGACGAATCAGTTTCTGACATAAGTTTTCAATCACCGCTTCAATATCAAAAGTGTTTTGTTCTTCCGCCATTCTGGAATAAAACACAATATGTAGCAGAAGATCGCCTAATTCATTCCGAATTTCCAAATCATCCCCGGAAAGAATAGCTTCCGACAATTCAAAACTTTCCTCTAGGGTTAAATGCCGAATAGATTCCCGGGTTTGTTCCTTATCCCAAGGACATTTCAACCGGAGTTCATCCATAATGACTAATAATCTGCCAAAGGCTTCTAAACGTGAGGGACGGTCGGGTGCGTAATTCATCTTCAAAAATACCGTAAAGGCGGGTTGTATTTCGTAATTTTGCAAAAAAATCTGCTGTGATCGCCCTAAATGACTTATCCTTTGAATTTGGTGGACGTTGGTTATACCGTGACGTCAACTGGCATATTAAACCGAAAGAGCGTATCGGCCTGATTGGTAAAAACGGAACTGGAAAATCAACGCTGTTGCGCGTTCTTACTGGAGAATATACTCCTGCCGAAGGGAACATCTCCCGAATGAATACCTTAAAAATTGGCTTTCTGAATCAAGATCTCCTCTCCTACGAATCAGAGGAATCGGTGCATCGAGTTGCCATGGAAGCTTTTGAAGGATTATTAAAAGTGCAATCCGAAATTGACGATATCCTACAACAATTAGAAACCGATTATTCGGATAACTTAATTGCCCGACTAGGACATTTGCAACAAGTGTTTGAAGCAGGAGGCGGATATGAAATGGAATTTCGTACCCATGAAGTGTTAGCAGGATTAGGATTTTCAGAAGCAGAACAAGACCGACCTTTGAAAACTTTCTCCGGAGGATGGAGAATGCGGGTGATGTTGGCGAAAATTTTATTGGCACAACCAGACTTATTACTGCTGGATGAGCCTACTAACCACTTGGATTTACCCTCCATCCTATGGTTAGAAACTTATCTCCAGAATTTTGAAGGAGCATTTATCATCGTATCGCACGATAGGTATTTTCTCGATCGAGTGGTTACCCGGATTGTGGAAGTAAGAAATAGTAAACTCAATATATATTCCGGGAATTATAGTTTCTACTTAGAAGAAAGAGCGCTTCGGGAAGAAGTGCAAAAAGGACAATACGAAAATCAACAAAGGCAAATCCGTGAGGCGGAAAGATTTATTGAACGCTTTAAAGCTAAAGCTAGTAAAGCGACGCAAGCGCAGAGTCGTGTGAAGATGCTCGAAAAGATGGATCGGGTAGATCCGGTAGAACCCGAAGAAGCATTTATCAGCTTTAGCTTTAAAGCAGGCCAACAAGCCGGGGTGGATATCGTAACCCTGAAAGAAATTGATAAACAATATCCGGATAAAACCATTCTGAAAAAGACCGAAGCGACCATTCGTAGAGGAGATAAAATTGCTTTGATTGGAGCTAATGGTCTAGGGAAATCTACGGTATTACGTATTCTTGCGGGTGCAGAAACATTTTCTGGTGAAAGAAAACCAGGGTATAATGTAGTGCAAAGTTTTTATGCCCAACATCAAGTGGAAGCACTTACGCTATCGAATAATATTCTGGAAGAAATGAGCTTATATATTCGGGATAAAGGAGAAACCTACGTACGGAATATATTGGGTTGTTTTTTATTTAGTGGGGATGAAGTTCAGAAAAAGATTAAGGTTTTATCAGGAGGAGAAAAATCAAGAGTAGCCCTTGCCAAAACATTGTTGTCGGAAGCTAATTTCTTGCTATTAGATGAGCCGACGAATCACTTAGACATGCAGTCTATTCAGATTCTGATGCAAGCCTTGGTTCAGTTTAATGGAACTTATGTGGTGGTATCGCATGATCGTTTTTTTCTAGATGCAATTGCCAACAAAATTTGGTACATCGAAGATTATCAAATTAAAGAATACCCGGGAACCTATGCGGAGTTTGAGGCATGGTATCAAAAACGAAAAGCTTCTCCAACCGTTGAAGCGGTTGTAGCTACTGTGCCTAAACCGGTGGCTCAGGTTGCAAAACCTGTGGTGGAGCAAAAGGGCTATGGAAAAAATGAAATTCGACGTCAGCAGCAACACGTTAGTGGATTAGAAACGAGAATTCAGGAGACGGAGAAGCACTTACAAATTATCATTGAGGAACAAAATCTTCCGGAGGTAGCTGCAAATTTTGCTATGGCAAAGAAGTTAGGGGAACGTAGGCAGGAGCAAGAAAAGCTTTTACAAGGATTAACCCAGGAATGGGAAGAAGCGTTGGAGAAATTAGAGGAGATGGAGACCAGCGTTTGAATAATTGGGTAAAAACGTGTTATTTTGCTATTTGTCAGTAAATAGTTAGGGCCCATAGCTCAGACGGTTAGAGCATCTGACTCATAATCAGAGGGTCCATGGTTCGATCCCATGTGGGCCCACAAAAGGGCAAGTCGGTAGGCTTGCCCTTTTTAATTGCGCTAAAAGCTACGGGGTGTTATGTCCAATTTGTCGGAATGGAGCAATTCAAACCTCGGTGGTTTAAAAAATAACGCGTTGTTAAATACCAGAAAATTTCAAGTAAAAAATCTACATTTAAACTGCCTTATTTTTAGGGAAGGTTATTTAAACCTAAGTTTAGCATTAGACATTAGAAAATATGTTATGAATGAATTACAAAACGCAAATCATCAAGGTATTAATTACAATGCCTGTTTATTAGATGATAATAAAACATTTATTCATACAGCATTTTTTAAATCCGAGGATGATCAGAAACTTCTAAATGATTTATCTTCATTTAAAGTTTTTCAGGAACAGTTAAAATCAGGTGGACTTGAAATTCCGCCAAAACAAGAATTACTAACTTTAATTGGAACTTCACCAGAAATCTTTTAATCAAAAACTAAATCAGAATGAAAAACAAAATCGGAACCAAAGAAAAGCCTTTAGCTTTAAAAACACCTCCATTAACCTCTGAATATACTATGCATGTTGATGAAAAAGACGGCAAAGAAGTATTAGTTTGTACGGTAGGTAAAACGGTATTACTTTACGACATCCGCTGTCTTGAAGACCTTCATAGCATGCTTAAAAAACATGGGGACTGGATGGAGCTTGGAAGTGCCGACGAACAGAAACCGGCAAAAGACGGAACTGTTGAAGCCTGGGGGCGTTCAGAAAATAACCCCGTTGGAGGTTGGTATGGACTTAAAAAAGGACTTCGCGGACGCTTCGGAATGTATATTCCACCCTTAATGGAAGCACTGGGTTTAGCAGAAGTAACACACGATCCAAGGGAAATAAAATGAGAGCAAGGTAACCATACCAATAAAATAGACCCTCCTATCCATCAGGATTTAGTAAGGGTGCAACTCCGCCTAAGATTCTAATTTGCAACTTAGCAATATTGGTGATTTTTTTCGCATAAATATTCTATTTATGAAATAAATTAAAAAAGGAAGCCTTCACGATAGTGAATCTTTTTTGCTAAAAATCTATTTATACAACATACGAATTATAAGGGTCCGTTAACCTTTATAAACCTTATGGAACAGAAAAACATCGATAGAATTATTGAAATGGCTTGGGAAGACCGTACTCCATTTGAAGCAATTAAAATACAATTTAATTTTAGCGAAGCCGACGTAATTGCTTTAATGCGAAAAAAATTAAAACGAAGCAGTTTTAATTTGTGGAGAAAGCGGGTAAATAGTGGTGTAAGTCAAAAACATGCGCTGAAAAGAAATCCTGATATATCCCGGTTCAAATGCAGTCTTCAAAAATCAATTTCATTGAATAAAATAAGCAAACGATAAATGGAATTGAAATTTCCAACTGATTATAAAACGATACTTAATAAATTAGATCAAATTGATCCTATTCAGTATGGTAAAACCAGAAACTTTGTGAATGGCGCAGTCACTTATTTGTCCCCTTACATTTCTCGTGGAGTGATCAGCACAAAACAAGTGCTTGCCCACCTGATTGCTAAAGGATTTAATATTCCACAGATGGAATCCTTTGTGAAAGAACTGAGTTGGCGAGATTATTTTCAACGCGTAGGACAGCATAAAGATTTATCTAAAGATATCAAACAAGCACAAAGCTCAATTCTACATTATGAAATTCCAGTGCAAATCATAAATGCGAATTCAGGAATAATAGGAATAGATAATTCCATTCAACAATTATACAACACTGGATATATGCACAATCATTGCCGTATGTATACTGCATCGTTGGTATGTAATATAGCGAAATCGCATTGGCGGATTCCTGCACAATGGATGTATTATCATTTGTTGGATGGGGACTGGGCAAGCAATGTTTGTAGCTGGCAATGGGTTGCCGGTGCCAACAGCAATAAAAAATATTATGCTAATCAAGAAAATGTAAATAAATATACCTTCACACAACAGACCAATAGTTTTTTGGATTATCCGTATGAAAAGATTGAGCAAATGGAAGTGCCTGACGTATTAATAACAATCCAAAAATTAGAACTTGAAACCCAATTACCTATATCCGATAAACTAACACTGGATACTAATTTACCCACCTATATTTATAATTATTATAACCTTGATCCAGTATGGCATTCAGAAAAATCCGGTAACCGAATTTTATTATTAGAACCAGATTTTTTTAATGCTTATCCTATAAGTAAAAAATGTATGGATTTTATGCTGGACTTGTGTAAAAATATTCCCCAAATTCAGGTTTTTATCGGTTCTTTTGAATCGCTTTGTAATCAGTATAATTTACAAAATATAGTTTATAAAGAACATCCGCTAAATATTGGATATACTGGCATTGAAGAGCCTAGAGATTGGATTGCAGAAAAAGTAACTGGATATTATCCTTCCTTTTTTTCTTATTGGAAAAAAGTAGAAAAGTATTTACTTAATTAATTAATAAACATGATTATTAATAAACAAGATATAGAACAATTTGAACAGCGTTACCGAACTGCTTTTGTAAATTCTTTGGCAGGATTTCGTCAGGCAGTATTAATTGGAACTAAATCGGTAGAGGGCAACACAAATCTTGCAATATTTAATTCACTAATTCATTTGGGTGCTAATCCAGCTTTATTTGGATTAATCAACAGACCCGATAGTGTGCAGCGACATACTCTACAAAATATTCTAGACCTTAAAGAATATACAATTAATTATGTTTCTGCTACCTTATATGAAAAGGCACATCAAACATCCGCTCGGTACGAAAAAGGAATTTCTGAATTTGAGGAAGTAGGTTTTAAGGAGATGTATCATCCCTCCTGCAAAGCGCCATTTGTAGAAGAAGCTATTGTTAAAATTGCTATGCAATTGGAAGATATTATTCCTATCCCCCTAAATGGAACTATACTGATTATAGGTAGTATTAAGCAAATTGAAATAGAGGCTGGTATGATTGGTGAGGATGGATTTGTAGCTTTATCAGAAGCTGAAATATTAATTAGCCAAGGGCTTGATGCTTACTTTGTTTCAAAAAAATTAGGTCGTTTGCCGTATGCAAAACCCTAAAGGCAAGCGGATTTTATAAACTGAGGTTAACAATAAACCCTCAATATCAAATAATTAGGCGGCCCAAAAATAATTTATCGCTATTAGGTATTAAACAATGCACTATTCCTATCCCTTCGTATTATGGAAAAATAAAAATCCTGCTTGGTTTAAGCTAGATACATACCTCTATTTTTTAGGAGGATCAAAATTGCTACCTTAGAGTACATAAATCTTAAACTTGGTGACAAGAGCCTAAAAAGCGGGCAAATTGGAGGAAATATTATTCTATCCTTTTAATAAACCCAAATTGAATGAGAAAATAAGCGCGGTTTCGCAATAAAAATTGACCAAATAAAAAAGGTAATTGAATCAAGTGAATTGTTTCCATATGAATATTTTTAGGATTTGATTTTTAATTATTTTTATACAAATATTTATAAAATAAAACTGAATATAAATCTTAACATCAATGAAAGTTGCAGCACAAGTAACCATCAACAGCAACAATACAGAGGTTTGGAATACAATCACAAATATTCGACAAGCTGCAAAAATAATCAGTGGTATCGAAAAGATTGAAATTCTCAACGAACCCCTAAACGGACTTGTGGGGCTGAAATGGACAGAGACTAGAATGTATTTTGGAAAACCTTCTGCCATAGACAAGTGGATTACTGAAGCTATTGAAAATAAGTGCTTCAAAACAAAAGCAGAAATGGAGGGATTTATTTTTATAACTATGATGACTATTTCCAATAGCGGGGACAGAGTAATACTAACAAGTACCCATGAGACTCAATCCCAAGGAATCTTAGCTAAGATAAAATCTCTCCCAATGATATTTTTTAAAGGAATGTTAAAAAAAGCTATTCTGCAAGACCTAATGGATATTAAGAAGGCAATTGAACAAAGTTAAATACCATCATGCCTAACAAAAATGTATGTTAATCTTCCATATGGTTCTTCAAAATCAGTACTTATTTAAGGATAACCGTCAAGATAATTCAAAAATTTCTAGAAAAAGGATAATGCTTCAACCTCATCTTAATTTAATCATATTATGGATAACCAATAAGTTAAGATAAATGTTTATAAAACACACCAATAGAAATGAAATTATTTCCAATTGAATGGAATTGATTTTTATTACTTTGTGTTAAGCCAATGATATTTTTGAAATCCACTTGATATCACTATTATGGCATTGAAAAAAAAATCCCTCACTTCGGTATCTAATTCCATAGAACCCATGACCAAAATTTTGCGATTATTAGGTCATCCTTTACGTTTACAAACCGTATTTCTGTTACATCAGGAAGGAGAATTGTCAGCAGGTGATTTATGTAAGCATTTAAAGTCTGAACAAACCCTGATGTCTCATCACTTAGGCGATTTGCGAAAAATTGGAATCTTAGGTGCCCGGAGAGATGGTAAATCCATAATTTATTCTCTTCGATATCCGGGTTTACCAGCTGCCATTCAATCGCTGACCCAATTATCAAACCACGCCTAAAAATTACCAATTCGGGAAATTTTACACCAAAAAGGCGGTACTAATCGTTTAGCAGGTGATATTCGTTAGCGGATATATGATTAATTTCGCATTAATAACCTGAATAGATTAAGATCACCATGAAACAATTCATTATCGTTTTATTCCTGCTGGTCGCTTTTTGCAGTCAGGCGGGAGCACAATCCAAGGGATATCAATATCGAGTAAAAATTAAAGGCCTTCAAACCGGCGACACTTGTTTCCTTGCTAATTATTACGGAAACAAACAGTACCTCGCCGACACCGCCATTATTGATGGAAAAGGTTGGTTAACTTACGAAGGTAAAGAACCTTTACCTGCCGGATTATATCTAGTTGTACTTCCCTCTAAAACCTATTTTGAATTTGTAATTAATGAACCCCAATTTTCATTAGAAACGGATACCTTAAATTTTGTAACCGCTATGAAAGTAATTGGTTCAGAAGAGAATCGAATTTTTTACGAGTTTTTAAAATTTTCTGGATCCCGTCAAGGACAAATGCAAGAATTAGGAAAAGTTTATCCTCGGTATAGAGAAGAAGGGAAAACTGATTCTATGGATTATGTGCAAAGAACTTATACCGCCTTGGAAAAGGAGGTTAATGATTATAAAGAAAAAATATATAAAGAACATCCAGATAAATTAATTACCAAAATATTTATTGCCATGAAAGATCCGGAAATTCCAGAGCCAACTCCCGGACCGGATGGCAAAATTGATTCTACTTTTAAATACCGGTTTTATAAAGACAATTATTTTAAATATATGTCTTTAGAAGATGAAAGATTATTACGCAGTCCGGTATTTCACAATAAATTAAATTATTTTTTCACCAAAGTATTACCCCAAATACCCGATACCTTGATTAAGGAAGCGGATCGGGTAATTCAAATGACCAATGGAAATAAAGAGACCTTTAAATATGTGGTGTTTTATTTAACCAACACCTACGAAACCTCCGAAATTATGGGGATGGATGCCGTATTTGTACATATGGCAAATACCTATTATAAAACAGGTAGAGCGTATTGGGTAGATACTACACAAGTGCGTAAAATAGGAGAAAGAGCAGATATTTTAGGTCCCTTATTAATTGGAAAAGTAGCTCCTAATCTTACTTTACCCGATACCTTAAATAAACCTCAAACCTTACATGCCATTAATAAACCGCATACAATTTTGGTTTTTTGGGATCCTAAATGTGGACATTGTAAAACCACCATACCGAAGTTATATGCCTTGCACGATAGTTTATTAAAACATGGACATGCAGTTGAAACTTATTCCGTTTGTATTGAACCCGATGAAAAAACCTTAAATGATTTTATTCGGGAAAATAAATTAACCTGGATTAATGTGCATGTATTAGAACCGAAATGGGAGAATTATCAAAAGTTCTATGATGCAAATGGATTAGATTATATCAAAAATAAATATTTGGTAGATCAATTAAATTTAAGAATTGGCTATGATATTTATTCTACACCGGTAATTTATTTATTGGATGAAAAGAAACAAATATTAGCCAAAAAATTAGATGTAGAAGGCCTTAGGGAATTATTGAAGTACCGGTATGAACAGGGATTTAAGTAATTAATCTCAAAAATATTCTGAATAAAAAAAATCCCCTTAATAGGGGATTTTTTTTGAGGGGGAATTAAAAAATCATGAATGAATTAAATACTATCCCGAATAATTACAAATAAATCTTCTTCGGGGCGTTTCATTAAATAATGCTCACGAGCATATTTTTCTACTTCTACATAATCCTCATGAAACACTTGTCGTTCTTCATTTACTTTATTAATCTCTTTTTTATAATATTCAATATCTTCTTGAAGTTTACGATTTTCAGATCTCATTTTAATTTGAGAGATGAGATCATATTTATCAAAAAACATCATCCAAATAGCGGCAAATACCCCTGTTAAAAGGTATCGGTTCCTTATCCACTTTAAATTGGAGAAAAAGGATTTTTTCATGAATTAAATAAAGGGAAAGAAATCACCTCCATACACTGCAGCATTTCCTAATTCTTCTTCAATACGAATTAATTGGTTGTACTTCGCCATTCTATCACTACGACTCGCAGAACCAGTTTTAATTTGTGCAGTAGATAAAGCAACTGCAAGGTCGGCGATCGTAGTATCTTCCGTTTCTCCGCTACGATGGCTCATGATAGAAGTATATTTATTTCGGGTAGCTAGCTGCACTGCATTAATGGTTTCAGTAAGCGTACCAATTTGATTTACTTTAACCAAGATGGAATTTGCTACTTTTAAGTCAATCCCTTTTTGTAGATGTTTTACATTGGTAACGAATAAATCATCGCCTACCAATTGCACTTTACCTCCCAAGGCATCGGAGAGTAATTTCCATCCTTCCCAATCATCTTCAGCTAATCCATCTTCGATCGAAACGATGGGGTATTTTTTGCACCAATCTACCCAATGGGAAACCATTTCAGCAGAGGTAAGTTCTAGACCTCCTGATTTTTTAAGTACATATTTTTTGCGGGCGGAATCATAAAATTCAGAACTAGCTGAATCCATAGCAATCCACATATCTTCTCCGGGGCGATATCCTGCTTTTTCAATTGCCCGAATAACCATTTGAATCGCGGCTTCATTGGATTTAATATTGGGGGCAAAGCCTCCTTCATCCCCTACATTGGTAGATAGTCCTTCCGCTTTTAATACTGCCTTAAGGGCATGAAACACTTCAACGCCCATTCTTAATCCTTCCTTAAAGGATGGGGCTTTTAGTGGGAATACCATAAATTCCTGGAAGTCTATGGAGTTATCCGCATGCCCACCTCCATTGAGGATATTCATCATAGGAGCGGGAAGAATATTGGCCCCTACTCCACCTACATAACGATACAAGGGAAGGTCAGCCGAACCCGCGGCTGCACGAGCCACTGCAAGCGAAACCCCTAAAATAGCATTCGCCCCTAAGCGGCTTTTGTTATCGGTACCATCTAAATCAATTAACGTTTTATCAATCAATTGTTGGTCGAACACATTTCTTTCTAACAATTCATCTGCAATTACCCCATTCACATTTTCTACTGCTTTTAAAACCCCTTTTCCGAGATATCTTTGTAAATCATCGTCACGCAGTTCTACTGCTTCATGCATACCAGTTGAAGCACCCGAAGGAACAGCAGCCCTACCAATGATTCCGTCTTCAGTGGTAACTTCTACTTCAACAGTAGGATTTCCGCGGGAATCTAAAATTTCACGGGCTCTAATATCGGTGATAAAACTCATGGAGAATGATTAGTAATTGTAACACGAAATTAATCAATCCCAAAATACTATCCGAGTTTATCTTTCCACTTTTGTAGGAGATAATAGACGGATAAAAGCATCCTAATCCTGAATGAGTAACTATTTATATGAATAATTCCAACCTAAATATTCAAAAAGCCGAAATATCCGATGTTTCTTCCCTTCAGGAAATGGGCATTGCAATGGCTTTAGAAACAGAAGGTATTTCATTAGACCCCAATGTCATTCAACCAGGAGTAGAATATGTAATACATCATCCCAATGCTGGATTTTATTTGATCGCTAGAAATGGGAATGAAATTGCAGGCTCTTTGATGGTAACTCCGGAATGGAGTGATTGGAGAAATACCTGGATTTGGTGGATTCAAAGTGTCTATGTGTATCCCCGTTTTAGAAAGATGGGCGTTTATCGGCAATTACATGCAACAGTTTTGGAAATGGCAAAAGAGGAAAGGGTTCCGATCTTACGCTTGTATGTGATACAGGAGAATACAAAAGCCCAAACCACTTACCAATCTTGTGGAATGCAGGCCTCAGCTTATCAATTATGGGAACAGGAAGTGAGCCTCAATTCTGAAGCACCAGATGGGCTTCCATTAGTTCCTTGAATTGTTGGAACAAATACCGACTATCCCAAGGTCCAGGAGCAGCTTCAGGATGAAACTGCACTGAAAAAACAGGCGCATTTTTATATCTAAATCCAGCTACTGAATTATCATTTAAGTGAACATGCGTTAGCTCTAAATCAGGATGATTTTCCAATTCTTTGCGCGACACTGAGAACCCATGATTTTGAGAAGTTATCTCAGCTTTTCCAGTTTGTAAATTTATTACCGGATGATTTATCCCTCTATGCCCATTAAACATTTTATAGGTAGGCACACCTGCAGCTAAAGCTAGCAGTTGATGTCCTAAACATATTCCAAACATGGGCTTACCGGTTTGAACCAACTTTTGTATTTGGGTAACTGCAAAATGCATAGCCCCGGGATCGCCCGGACCATTCGATAAAAAAAATCCATGGGGTTCCCATTGAATTAATTCATCAGCAGAAGCTGTATTGGGAAACAACCGAACCTGAGCCCCTATCCTTTCTAAACACCGGATGATATTATGTTTGATACCAAAATCATACGCTGCAATTTTTAAATTCCCTGATCCAAAATCTTGAGGAGAGGTAATGGATACAAGGGAAGATAAGTCAAGCCCTTCCATGGAAGGACACTCTTGTAATAATTGGGCCAACTCATTTTGTTCCAAATATTCTGTTGAGATGATGGCATTGATAGCCCCTACATTCCGAATATGCCTGACCAATTCTCGGGTATCTATACCCGAAATGCCTGTAATATTCGCTTGGATTAATTCTTCTGCCAAAGATCCATCTGCTGAATGCCTGGAGTAATCAGGAGAAAAGGTTTTACATACCAAACCTGAAAGTTGAATTCTATTGCTTTCGGCTTCTGATTTTTTTACCCCATAATTCCCGATATGGGTATGAGTCATAATTACAATTTGTCCGAAATAAGAAGGGTCCGAAAAAATCTCTTGATATCCGGTCATGCCGGTATTAAAGCAGATTTCCCCCATGGTGGTTCCGGGAACTCCAATCGCCGACCCTATCCATCGAGTGCCATCGGAAAGTTGAAGTACTGCAGTGGGGGAAGAATTTTCCCGAATTACCATGCTAGGCTTTAGATTCTTGAGGAGTTAAGGGAATACGCTCATAAGTAGGCATAATTCCATTTTGAACATTCGCAATCAGACTATCACATTTTTCTGGGGTGAGATGATGAACGTAATGTCCATTATTAAACTGTAACACAGGTGCAGTATCACAGGCTCCCAAGCATTCTGCTTCTCTTACCCAAAAAAGTTTATCGGGAGAAATGCCGTCTGCATCAGCGTTGATTTTTTCTCTTAAATAATTTAAAGTTTCTTTTCCTCCACATTCTCCGCAGGTAAAACAAGTACACACTTCCAATAGATATTTACCCATGGGCTTTTTGAAGTACATGGTATAAAAACTTGCCACTCCATAAACATGCGCAAAAGATAAAGAAAGGGTATCGGCAACCAATTGAATAGCTTGGTCAGAAAGCCAACCATATTTTTCCTGAGCCATCCAAAGTACGGGCATAACCGCAGATTTAGGGTCTGGATATTTGGTAATATGTTGTTGAACTACTTCAAGTTCAGCCGGGGTGAAGGCAAAAGCCTGTGTTTCGTTGTCTAACAAGGGATCCTCCTGTTGATTTGAGATGTGGCAAAGATAAGGATTAGTCCCTATGTTTACACACCCACATCGTTGAAAACCATAAATCATCATCGGCACGAGCTGAATTCAAGAATTCTCACCCAGTGAAACTGCGCTTCCCCCACAAAAGTGAAAATCCTAGCAACCTTTTTTTTATTACTTTTGATTTTAATCCATAACGTTCAATAGCCGTAATACATGAAGTTTACAGCCGAGCAGATTGCCACACTGCTGGGAGGAATAGTAGAAGGGGAAGGCAACCTTGAGGTCAGTCGCTTGGCCAAAATAGAACAGGGAGTACCTGGTGCTATTTCATTTTTGGCTAACCCTAAATATATTCCCTATATCTATGAAACTGAATCTTCAGTGGTATTGGTGAATAAGGATTTTATTCCTGAAAAACCCATAAAAGCCACTTTGATTCGGGTAGAGGATGCCTATACTTCCTTTACTAAGTTATTAGAAATGGCCGAAGGGTTATTGGCTAACCGTACCGGGAGAGAAGAACCTAATTTTATTCATCCTAGTGCAGAGATTGGGGAAAACACCTATATAGGAGCATTTGTGTATGTTGGCGAACAAGCTAAAATTGGAAAGGGCGCTAAGATTTATCCTTTCACCTATATTGATTCCGGCGTTGAAATTGGGGAAGACAGTATTTTAAAAGCGGGTGTTAAAGTGTTGAGAAATTGCATCATCGGTAACCGATGCATTTTACACGCTGGGGTTGTGATTGGAAGTGATGGGTTCGGCTTTGCCCCTCAAAAAGATGGGCAGCTTAAAAAAATCCCACAAACTGGAATTGTTCGGTTAGAAGACGAGGTTGAAATTGGTGCCAATACTTGTATTGATCGGGCAACCTTAGGAGAAACCCTCCTTAAACAAGGTGCTAAAATTGACAACTTAGTGCAAATTGCCCACAATGTAGAAATCGGTCAACATACAGCCATCGCCTCTCAAACCGGGATTAGCGGAAGTACTAAAATTGGAAGATATTGTTTGGTAGGTGGACAGGTGGGATTTGTGGGGCATTTAACAATCGCCGACAGAACCCAAATAGGAGGACAATCGGGCATAAGTAAAAATGTAGAATCTGAAGGATTAATCTTAAGAGGCTCCCCAGCTCAACCCATCCGGGAGCAGTTAAGAACAGAAGCATTACTCAAACAATTGGAAGCAATGTATGCCAGAATTCAAGAGTTAGAGAAAAAAGTAGCAAATTTGAGTTCTCAATAAAGAAACATTTTCTTAATGTTTACAAAACAACACACAATTGGAAAGTCTGTAACGGTATCCGGAATTGGTTTACATACCGGTGTAGAGGTAAGTATGACTTTTCATCCGGCTGAGGAAAATCATGGATTTGTATTCTGTCGCACAGATATGCCCGGTTCGCCTCGTGTACGAGCAGATGTAGATAATGTGATAGATACCCTTAGAGGTACTACCCTATCTGAAAATGGAGCACAAGTCCATACCGTAGAACACACCTTAGCGGCGCTCGTAGGCTTGCAAATTGATAATGTTCTAATTGCCTTAGATGGACCTGAACCTCCCGTCATGGATGGAAGTTCAGCAGTCTATTTAGCTGCCCTCAAATCAGCTGGCATTATTGAACAAGAAGCCGATCGTGAATTCTTTGTTCTGGAAGAAGCCCTTCATTATGCCGAACCGGATCGAGGAGTAGATATTGCAGCATTGCCTCAAGACGACTTGAGAATAACTGTTATGGTAGATTATAATAGCCCTGTCTTGGGTTCTCAACATGCTACCTTGGTGAATATCGAAGATTTTGAAAAAGAATTTGCCCCTAGCCGTACATTTTGTTTTCTACATGAATTAGAAATGTTGGTAGAAAAAGGCTTAATACGAGGAGGAGATCTTAATAATGCAATCGTAATTGTAGATAGAGAGATAGATGAAGCACAAATAAAAAAGCTGGCCTTATTATTCAACCGAGATTTTATTACCGTTGCCAAAGAGGGGATTCTGAATAATACCGAATTAAGATTTAGGAATGAGCCCGCACGACATAAACTATTAGATCTATTAGGGGATCTTGCCTTAGCAGGAGTGGTCGTAAAAGGACAAATCATTGCGGCACGTCCCGGACATGCCGCCAATGTAGAATTCGCCAGAAAAATTAAAAACCTATATAAGCAACAAAAGATAGCTCGTAAGTTTAAGACAGGTCAAAGTAAAAATGGAGTGGTATTCGATATTAATGCCATTCATAATATTTTACCGCACCGTTACCCATTTTTATTGGTAGATAAGGTTACCAGCTTTTCAGAAAAACATATTGAAGGAATTAAAAATGTAACCATCAATGAGCCTTTTTTTGTTGGGCACTTTGAAGGAAATCCTATCATGCCTGGGGTGTTGCAATTAGAAGCCATGGCACAAATTGGAGGAATATTACTTTTAAACACCATTGATAATCCAAAGAATGTTTGGGTATATTTCCTAGCGATTGATAATGCGCGATTTAAGAAGCCAGTAATTCCAGGTGACACTTTGCATTTTAAATTAGAATTAAAAAGTATCAAACGAAATATCTGTATGCTGAGTGGAAAAGCTTATGTAGACGGAGCATTGGTATGTGAAGCAGATTTGGTTTCCAGTTTCGTCAAAAAAGATAAGCCGTGACCGATTATACCCAAAGATTCCCCCTTACTTCTATTCATCCTGATGCCCGCATAGGAGAAGGAGTTATTATTGAACCTTTTACTGTTATTCATGCGGATGTGGAAATCGGTGCGAATACCTGGATAGGATCGAATGTTGCCATTCATGACGGTGCTAGAATTGGTACTGACTGCAAAATTTTTCCTGGAGCAGTGATTTCTTCTATTCCTCAAGATTTAAAATTTAAAGGAGAAAAAACTTATACCTATATCGGAAATCATACCACCCTAAGGGAATATGTTACCGTAAATCGGGGTACCGCTCATTTAAACTATACCCAGGTTGGAAACCATTGTACTTTATTGGCTTATTCCCATGTTGCCCATGATTGTGTTGTAGGAGATCATGTAATTATGTCGAATGCAGTGAATATGGCTGGACATGTGGTGGTAGAAGATTATGCGATCATTGGGGGATTAAGTGGTATTCATCAGTTTGTTCGGATAGGTCGACACACCATGATTGCTGCTGGTACGGTAATTCGCAAAGACGTTCCTCCTTTTACCAAAGCTGGACGTATGCCCTTAAGCTATGAAGGAGTTAATTCCATTGGTATGCGTCGCAGAGGGTTTACGCCAGAAATGATTCAACAAGTGCAAGAAATCTATCGCATCATTTTCTTGTCTGGAAATAATAATACCCAAGCCTTGGATGTGTTAGAAGCCAGAATTGGCGCTACTCCTGAACGAGATGAAATCATCCAATTCATTCGCAATTCCAGCCGTGGAATCATGAAAGGATATATCGGATAATGTTTAAACTCCAGGCTACTTCTCTGGCAATACATTTCCATAAAAAGCGTTTATTTTCTCCTATTTCTTTAACCTTATCCCAAGGGCAAGCTATTGCGGTGATTGGTCCGAATGGTAGCGGAAAAACTTCCTTACTTCGTGCTTTTTGTGGTCAACTCCGACCTCAGGAAGGAACCTTATCTTGGTTTCATCAAGATAAACCCATAGAACCCGAAGATTTATATAAGTATTTAAGCTGGGCCGGCCCTTATATGGATTTGTTCGCTGAACTTACCTTAGCGCAACAATTGAAACTACATTTTTCGCTCAAGCCTTGTGTGTTTAAAGAACCCGTAAGAGATTGTGCTGAAGCCCTTAGATTATCGGAGCATTTGTCGAAACCTTTAAAGCATTTTTCATCTGGAATGTTGCACCGGCTTAAAATGGGAATGGCAATATTTACCGACACTCCCCTATTGGTATTAGATGAACCCACAGCAACCTTAGATGAAACTCAAAAAAATAATCTATTAAATCTTATCCAAGCGTACAGAAATGATAGATGTTTAATTTTAGCTTCTAACATTGAAGATGAGTATAAGCATTTTGATTGTTTGGAGTTAAGGGGAGATTGATAGGGATATTAAAAAATGCTGATTTAATAGGATATTATACTCACCTTAGGTGGGCTACGTCGATCTCCTTCGCTTCACTACACCTGACAGATGGTTTAAAACAAACCCTTTTATGAATAAATATTCTACCATAAAACTGTACTAAAAATGGTGAGCCTTCATCCCCAACGGGACAATTCAAAGTCTTATTTATACAATTGAAAAAAAATCAGTTGTTTGAGTTGACAATTGTGTTGACTTTCAACCATATTTATTCAAAACCACTCATGAGAATTTTCTCCAATCTATTAACCGTTACGAGCGTATTGCTACTGTCCTTACCCCTTTTTGCGAAATCAGGGGATAAATCGGTATCGAATCCATCCTTCGTTTTTCAAGAGAACAAAGGGCAGATTCACGATCAAAATTATACCTCAAGACAAGATATTCGATTTGCAGGAACAGATGGCAATCTTAACTTCTTTCTAAAAAAGGGTGGCATAATTTATCAGCAAACACTTCCTATCGATTATAAAGAATCCACAAATAAAATAAGTGGTGAAATCACTCAGGTGCCAACTGCATTGTCGTATTATCGTACGGAAGTAAGCTGGGTCAATAGCAATCCAAGCATGACCTTTAGCACTTCCGATCCGATACAAGGCCTGATGAACTATTATTTACCTTCTTGCCCAGAGGGTGCAATGAATGTAAAGAGTTTCTCTGCCATTCAATATCAAAATTTATATCCAGGGATAGATGTTCACTGGTATTATGAGAATGGGGGATTAAAATATGACTATTATCTTGCCCCAGGAACTGACTATCGTACCATCAAATTGGAAATAAATGGATTTTCAAAGATTTCCATTGATACCAAAGGTGCTTTGCAAATCCACACCCCAATGGGTATGCTTACCGAGGAGGCTCCATTCGTAAAGCAGGGCTCTAAAGTATTGCCTTCGAAATGGATGGTTTCTGGCGCCACGGTTTCTTTTGAAATCGAAGGAGTTTCTCCCAATGAGGCATTAGTGATTGACCCAGCCGTTCGTATTTGGGGTTCTTATTATGGGGGAGCTAGTACAGATTTGTTTCGGGCAGCGGATTCTGATAACCAAGAAAATGTATTCGTAGTAGGTTATACCAATACCACCACCGGAACACTATTTGCCAGCACGGGAGCTCACCAAGGAACATTTGGAGGAAGCCTTCAGGATGCAATCATAGCCAAATTTGACTCTTCAGGAAATCGTGTTTGGGGAACTTACCTAGGCGGAACCCAATCAGATGAAGCCCTTGCTTGTGCAGTGGATCCCAACGGCAATCTATATGTTACCGGATGGACTCGCTCTAGCACAACCAATACTGTATTTGCCAGTACCAATGGCCACCAAACTTCTCATGGAGGTGGTGCGGATGATGTATTCTTGTTGAAATTCAACACCAATGGAGTAAGACTTTGGGGTACTTTTTATGGAGATCAAAGTGATGATGTAGGACATGCTTGTGCTGTTGACCAAAATGGTAATCCCTTCCTAGTTGGCTTCAGTCAATCCACTATGAACATTTCCACGCCGGGTGCACATCAAGTCTCACATGCAGGTCTTGGGGATGTGATTGTGGTAAAATTTGATACTGCGGGGGTGCGTCAATGGGCTACTTATTATGGAGGACCTAAGGCAGACAGACCCTATGCTTGTGCTACCGACCATTTAGGAAATATTTATTTTACCGGAATTACGGATTCGATTACCAACCATTCTGGAATTTCAACAATGGGTAGTCATCAGGTGAATCCAGGGGGAGGCACTAAAGATGCATTCTTAGTGAAGTTGAACGGTAGTGGGGTGCGTCAATGGGGTACATTTTATGGCGGGTCAAATACTGATGAAGGCAGAGCCTGTGCAACAGACGCCTCCGGCAATGTGTACATCGGAGGAACTACTTATTCCACAAATGGAATTGCCACACCTGGTTCTCATCAATCGGCATATTATGCCACAAGAGATGGCTTTGTTGCGAAATTCAACTCAGCAGGCAATCGGCAGTGGTCTACCTATTATGGAGGAGGAGCAGGAGAATGGGTAGGAGCCCTTTCAACTGATGCTGCCAATAACCTTTTTGTAACAGGTAATACCACTTCAACGGATTCTATCTCTACACCTGGAGCTTTTCAAACAACAAAAGTAAGCGTTCAGGATGACGCCTTTTTGATCATGTTTGATTCAACAGGTGTTAGATTGTGGGGCACTTATTATGGCGATGTGGATCAGGATGCTTCCTATGCCTGCCCTACTACCCCAACCGGCCACTTATACATTGCCGGAACTACTCAAGCTGTCACAAACATTTCTACCACAGGAACCCATCAAACCACCTTTGGAGGCGGTATGGGAGATGGCTTTGTGGTAAGATTCCGAGTAAGTTCAGTAACTACACCCTTAACAGTTACGATATCCTCTAACAGTCCTATTTGTGCCGGTGATTCACTTACACTTTTAGCCTCAGCCCCAATCGGTACTACTTTCCAATGGGCAGGACCAGGTGGATTCACAGCCAATGGCAACCCTGCTGTGATCTATAACGCCACACCGAGTAATTCAGGCACCTATACGGTTACAGCAACACTCAGCGGCAATACGAGTACAGCTACGCATGTAGTAACCGTTAGCCAGCTACCCTCCGTTGCGATTACTCCCGCCCCTGCGGTTTCTATTTGCCAAGGAAATTCAACAGTGCTCACAGCTTCAGGCGGTATTTCTTATCTCTGGAATACTGGCGCTCTCACTTCCACCATTTCAGTAAACTCAACTGGAACATTTACCGTGGCAGGGACTGCTTCCAATGGATGTACCTCAAACTCTACCCCTGTAATAGTAACGGTAATTCCCATTCCAGCTATGCCAACTATTTCAGGACA
>Ga0214923_10000490_pt1 | contig 60205 bp, 53 predicted proteins | sample LL1510_MetaG_FD_177993 | JGI IMG/M metagenome (GOLD analysis project Ga0214923, IMG submission 177993) | Freshwater microbial communities from Lake Lanier, Atlanta, Georgia, United States - LL-1510 | ecosystem: Environmental > Aquatic > Freshwater > Lake | place: USA: Georgia | collected...
GTAGTCACTTGTATTCTGATTCAAAAAAGCTTTGTTTACCTTGATGTATTGTACCGAATCGTTAGGATCTAACAATCCGTAAACAATGATGGTTTCTTTCCAATCGGCATTGATGTTCACCGTGTTTTCGCATGAAGAAAATGCCAACAACACCAAAAAAAATCCAAATGAATGAAGGTATTTCTTGGCGTTATGGAAAGGCTTTTTTAACATGCTAAGTGCAAAGATAAATGAAAAGAACGATGATTAAAGGGCCGTATCTGTCGAAATAGCAGAAACTTCTTTTTTTTTACCATTAATAATGTACAAATTTGCAGTCCAATCATAAAAGAATGTCTGTACATAGAGAAGATAAAAAAATCACCACGCACGTACTTCATGAAATGAAGTCAAGGGGTGAAAAAATTTCGATGCTCACCGCATACGATTATTCAACAGCACAAATTATTGACGATGCTGGAATAGATGTGATTCTTGTTGGCGACAGCGCTTCAAATGTAATGGCGGGACATCAAACTACCCTTCCTATTACGTTAGACCAGATGATTTACCACGCAAGTAGCGTTGTAAGGGGTGTTGACAGGGCTTTGGTGGTGGTTGATTTACCATTTGGTAGTTACCAAGGCAACTCCAAAGAAGCCTTAAACAGCACCATTCGCATCATGAAGGAAAGCGGAGCCCATGCCATTAAAATGGAAGGGGGCGAAGAAATTATTGAAAGTATCAAAAGAATTCTTACTGCGGGTGTTCCTGTGATGGGACATTTGGGATTGACACCTCAAAGCATTTATAAATTTGGAACGTATACCGTTCGTGCTACCGAAGATGATGAAGCCGAAAAATTGATTCGCGATTCAAAATTATTGGAAGAAGCGGGTTGCTTCGCGTTGGTGTTAGAAAAGATTCCAGCTCACTTGGCAAAACGCGTTGCCGAAAACTTAACCATTCCCGTAATTGGCATTGGTGCCGGGAATGGCGTTGATGGACAAGTTTTGGTGGTTCACGACATGATGGGCATCACCAAACAATTTAATCCTAGATTTTTACGCCGCTATTTAAACCTCTACGACGAAATGAAAGGTGCGGTTCAGCAATACATTTCAGATGTAAAGTCGGTTGACTTTCCAAATGAGAAGGAGCAGTATTGAGTGGGGAATGCTAAGGTTTATAAGAGTTTATAAAGGTTTATGAGCGTTTAGACTCAGGGGAATGCTAAGGTTTAGACACGGGGGAATTGAGGGTTTATAAAGGTTTATAAGCGTTTATAAAGGTTGAGTTTTTGTGTCTACTTATATTAGGACAGGATAAGTTTGTATTTTAACCAATAGCATTTAACCCTGAACATTTACTAATGATAATCTAGAAATCACCTATATTTTATTGAAATTTAAAAACCGTTACCTCGAAGTTACAACAGTATAAAATAATTTAGCCCGAACCTTCATAAACTTTTATAAACACTTATAAACCCTTATAAACCAAAAAAAGGTGCGAAAAATTTCGCACCTTTTTTTATTCCTAACGCTACTCTTACTTAGCGGTAGTTAAACGCATTTTTCTGCGTGTTGGTTTTTCTTCTTTTGCTTCGGCAAATGCAGCGATACCACTTACATGTTGATCCACCATAATACGACCGCAATGTTCACAGTCAATAATTTTATAATGGGCACGAATGTCAGAGTGACGTTGCGGTGGAATTTTAGAGAAACAACCACCGCAAGATCCACGAACAATAGGAGCAACGGCAACACCGTTCTTCATATTTTCACGAATTCTGTGGTAAGCACGGAAATAACGCTCATCTAATTTCTTAGCAGCATTTTCACGGTCTTTGTTTAACTTTTGAATTTCCTCTTCGTTCTCTTTCTCAATTTCAGTTAATTCTGCTTTTTTGAATTCCAAATCGGCTTGGCGACTGTCTAACGCAGCTTTGGTGCTTGTTAAAACTTCGTTTTTAGATTCGATTTGTTTCACATAATCGCGAATTTTCTTTTCAGCTGAAAGAATTTCTAAGCCAGCAATCTCTTTTTCTTTGTCAATTGCTTCAAATTCACGGCTGTTTTTAATATTGTTTAATTGATCTTCGTATTTGTCAATTAATCTTTGGAAATCTTTAATTGCTAATTTTTTGTTGGCAACCTCTGTATCTAAAGAAGTAATTTCTTCTTGAATATGATTTACTCTGGTTTCAAAACCAGCGATATCATCTTCCAAATCCGATACTTCCATCGGTAGTTCACCCAATACAGCTTTCAAATTGTCTAATTTATTGTCAATTTGTTGTATCTTCCAAAGGTCTTGTAGTTTTTTCTCAACGGTTACGTCCATGTTGTTTATCGATAATATTGAATAGGGTTGGTATTAGTTTGTGCAAAAATGGTTGCAAAATTACGGAATTTTTTTGACAAAATCTCGCTAAACAAATCAATCGTGTATTTTTCACTCTCAAAATGACCAATATCGCAAATCATTAACTGCTTTTCTGCTGCAAAAAATTCATGATATTTTATGTCCGACGTTATATAAACATCGGCCTGTGCTGATTTTGCTGCGTTTATCAAAAATGAACCCGCACCACCACAAACCGCAACTTTGCGAATATTTTCTCCGAAAAATTCTGTATGTTTCACAACTTCCAATTCCATTTTATCCTTTAAATGTGCCAAAAACTCAGATTTCGACATCTCTTTCGGCAACATTCCCACGGCACCACTTCCATAACCGACCACTTCGTTGTTCAGCGTAACCAAGTCATAAGCAACTTCTTCGTAAGGATGGGCTTCCCTCAAAACTTGCATCATTTCACTCGTTTGCCACTTCATAAATACCACCTCTAAGCGCATTTCATCTCCGGTTTCTCGCTTGCCCAAACTTCCAGAATAAGGGTTGGAACCTTCCATCGGTGTAAATGTTCCTTGTCCCTCAAAAGAAAAACCACATTCGCCATAATTGCCAATGTTTCCAGCCCCAGCAGTAAACAAAGCATCTTGAACCGCGGTAAAATGCGACGGTGGAACATACACCCCCAACTTCACCAACAATCCCGTTTTGGGCTCGAGCACCGACAATTGACTCAAATGGAGCTTTTCGGCAATTTTTTCATTCACCCCACTCCTCAAAACATTGTCGAGGTTGGTGTGACAAGCATAAATGGTAATATTATTTTGGATGGCTTTGATCACCGCTCGCTGCACATCGTTCTGACCCGTAAGTCGTTTTAATCCCGAAAAAATCAATGGATGGTGCGCAATAATCAAATTGCATTTCTTTGCAATTGCCTCATCAACAATGGCTTCCGTACAATCTAAACAAAGCAGCGCCTGGGTTATGATTGATTGTTTATCTCCCACCAAAAGTCCGCTATTGTCATACGACTCTTGCAAACTGGGTGGAGCTACCCTTTCAATTTCATGAATTATTTCGAATAGTTTTACAGACATTTTTCAAATCTCTAACTTTTAATTGAACTTTGTACCTTCATTGTGAAAAAAGCAATCTTAAAAAAGGGAAAAGAAATTGCCATTGGCAGAAAACATCCTTGGATATTTAGCTGGGCCTTAGAAAGCATTGACCCTTGTACAACTGGCGATTTGGTTCAGGTTTACGACTATAAAAACAACTGGTTGGCCTGTGGTCATGTGGGAGATGGAAGCATTGCCATTCGCATTCTGTCGTTTACCCAGCAAGAAATTGACGCCCAATTTTGGGTTTCTCGCATTCAAAACTGCAAAGATTTAAGAAATAAATTGTCGTTGGGAATGAATTTCCCTACCAATGCCTACCGTTTGGTGCATGGAGAAGGCGATTTGTTGCCGGGATTGATCATCGACATCTATGCAAATACCGCAGTCATTCAAGCACATACCGATGGAATGTATTTGAATCTCGATGCCATTGCCGATGCCATTAAAACCGTTTTCGGAAATGAAATTGCCCACATTTACAGCAAAAGCAGCGCGGCAATGCACGACGCCGAAATTGAAGATGAGTTCTTACTTGGAGATCAACACGAAGTTGTTGCCACCGAAAACAAAATGAAATTCAAAGTCAATTGGGTTACCGGTCAAAAAACAGGTTTCTTCTTAGATCAACGAGAAAATAGACAGCTGTTGGGACATTATTCAAAAGGCAAATCGGTATTGAATACTTTTTCTTATTCTGGGGGATTTAGTGTTGCTGCATTAATTGGCGGTGCTACCAAAGTAGTTTCGGTAGATATTTCACAAACCGCAGTAACCCTAGGCGATGAGAATGTGGCATTGAACAATTTAACAGAAAATCACCTATCTCTTCAAGCCGATGTAATGAAAAACTTGAAAGATGAACCCGAAATGTTTGACATTGTGGTACTTGACCCTCCTGCTTTTGCCAAAAGCTTAACCAAAAAGCATCAGGCTACAATGGGTTACAAGCGATTGAATATGTTGGGATTAGAAAGAGTGAAGCCAGGCGGTTTGTTGTTTACCTTTTCTTGCAGCCAAGTTATTGACGAAAAATTATTTGCCAATACCGTAACTGCGGCAGCCATAGAAGTGGGTAGAAATTGTAGAATCTTACACCGATTGGGACAAGGACCGGACCATCCTGTAAATATTTTCCATCCTGAGGGACATTATCTCAAGGGATTGGTATTGGAAGTGGAATAGAAATTACGGAGCGTAAACGCTTTGTCCTTCTTGCAGTTTGGGAATAACCATGTATTGTTTTTTTCCGTTGCAACTGAATCTAATCAACATATCGCCTTTGTAGGCAATTGGAGACATTGTAAGCACTTCGTTGGGAATGGTGACTCCATTTACTTGTGGAAAGCCTTCATCTCTTGTTGGGTACTCTAAATGCCCCATCCCTCTAAAATGCGATCCCTTTCTTAAAGGTTCCATACTTTTATTGGTCACTAGATTGAATTGACCACCTCTATTTCCAACCCAAAAAGAATCGAGTTGCAGATTAACAGTTGATTTTACAGTGCCACAATTGGTTTTGGTTACTGCATACAGCGTGATATTGTTGATAATGGCTGCACCATAAACACCAGGATATAAGCGGTTGATCACAACAGAATCAATCTTGAAATATTTATTTTCAGGAAACTTAATTTTGGCAGTTGCCTTTTTCTTATTGGGTTGGGCATTTGCTTGAATTCCAAATAAAGCAATGGCAAAAAGGATAAAATATCTCATATAACGAATATAAGCAAAAAATTACTTTTGTGCAAATCGGTAAAAAACGTAGGCCACAGGCACGAACACCAAATTGGGAAGCCATACTGCCAAATTGGGATCCAACACATTGGTTTCCCCCAAGCTAATAAAATAACGACTAAAAAATAGGAAAAATAGGATTACAAAAATTCCCACGCCCAAGGCAATTCCCAGTCCTCCCCTCGATTTTCTTCCGGCTACAGAAACTGCAATCACAATCAAAATAAAGGTACTAAATGGCGAGGCATACCGTCGGTATTTCTCAGTTTGTAGGGCTGCCACGTTGCTAGAACCGCGCATCCGTTCTTTTTCAATAAAGGCAGTGAGCTCATTCTGATTCAAAGATTGAACGTCCTCCACCCTAAAGAAAAAAGCGTCGGGATTAAATCCTATGGCAGTATCGATGTATGGAAAATTCTTTATTTTTTGGGTACCGTCTGCCATAAATTCACGGCTGGTAACCATTTCTAAACGCCACGTTTTCAAATTGGGTTCCCAACGCATAAACCTACCAAACAAAGTACTGGTTAACTTTCTATCTTTAAACTGATTGAGGGTAACGCCTATTCCAGAACTGTCGTGGTTACTGAAATATTCCATGTACATAATTACACCGGGTTTGATTTGGCGAAAAATGGTTGAACGCGATTCAGACCAATAATTGCGGAGATAGGTATTTTCAAACTTTACCCTTTGTTTGTCGGAAATGGGAATAATCCAAGCGTTTAAGAGATAACTTCCAAAAGCAAGCAAAGCGCCTACTGCCAAATAAGGCACCAGAATGCGCCTCAGCGACATTCCACCGGCCAACATGGAAATGATTTCTGTGCGCGAAGCCAACCTCGAAGTAAGGTAAAGCACAGAAATAAATATAAATATGGGACTAAATGTATTGAGTAATGTGGGAATAAAACTTACGTAGTAAACCGAAAATATTTCCGAAACTTGGGCATGACGTTGTAAAAAATCATCCAACTTTTCGGCAATGTCAAAAATGATAATGATGATGATAAAAAGCAAGATAGTAACGAAAAAAGTTCTCAAGAACTTCTTTGCAATGTACATATCCAATTCTTTAAATATCTTCATCTTACAATTTCCTACCTACGGTTTGAAGTACAGATTTTTTCCAAATATGAAATTCGTTGTTCTGAATATGTTTGCGGGCTTCACGCACCAACCAAAGGTAAAAGCGTAAGTTTTGCAAACTTGCTACAATGGGTCCTAGCATTTCTCCAGCCACAAACAAATGACGCAAATACGCCAAAGAATATTCTGGGGTTAACCAAGAATCTACAGGTTCAAAAACGTCGGCCCATTTTTTATTGCGAATGTTGATGATTCCCTCACGGGTAAAAATCATTCCATTTCTCCCATTTCTGGTAGGCATAACGCAATCGAACATATCAACCCCCAATTCTATAGAATTCAAAATATTTTCAGGAGTTCCCACGCCCATCAAATAACGGGGTTTGTCTGCTGGTAAAATATCACAAACCAATTCTGTCATTGAATACATGTCTTCATGGGGTTCACCCACACTCAATCCGCCAATGGCGTAGCCACCAGCTTCGTGTTGGATTACATATTCGGCGCTTTGCTTACGCAAATCGGGATATACACTGCCCTGAACAATGGGAAACAGTTCTTGGTGATAGCCGTATTTGGGTTCAGTTTCATGGAAACGTTTCATGCAACGATCCAACCAACGGTGGGTCATGTGCATGCTTTTTTCGGCATAGGGTTTTTCGCAAGGATACGGCGTACATTCATCAAAGGCCATGATAATGTCGGCCCCAATGGTACGCTGAATGTCCATCACGTATTCTGGACTAAAAAGATGGCTCGAGCCATCAATATGGCTTTTAAAAGTGGCACCTTCTTCTTTAATTTTTCTGGTTCCAGAAAGTGAGTAGACCTGATATCCCCCACTGTCTGACAAAACAGGGCGGTTCCAATTCGAAAACTTATGAATACCTCCTGCTTTTTCCATGATTTCTAACCCTGGACGCAAATAAAGGTGGTAGGTATTTCCGAGAATGATATCGGCGTTGATGTCTTTTTCAATGAAATCGCGGTGCACGCCTTTCACGGTTGCCGCGGTGCCAACAGGCATAAAAATTGGTGTTTGAATTTTTCCGTGATCGGTTTCTAAGACACCTGCCCTAGCTTTGGAGTAGGGATCTCTATGTTGTACTGTAAAATTCAATTTTGAGCCATTAATGTAATACTAAAAAGTCGAGGAAAAATGGCACTCAATGAACCAGAGTAATAGCTATCTGGAACGCGTACCAAGGCATTTGTGATGCCATTCGACATTTTTAATTCGATGGATAAATCCACATAATCCATTCTAAATTCAAATCCACCACCAAATTCGTAGTAGTATGTATCTTGTTTTAAGGCAACCAAGGGTTTGGATGCACCAATAACCATGTCTTCGTTGCTTTGAAAATCATGAGACCACCTTACACCACCAAGCACAAAAAAGCCGGTATTGTTTGGCATGTCGGAACGGTATTTAAAGGTAAGTGGAATATCAAAGCAGATAGATTCAATTTTTATGGTAGGACCGGGTTTGCCTTGCCAAGTATATTTCAAATTGCGGTTGTGCAATTGCAACATGGTCAACATTTTCATTTCCCAGTGACGCCCAATTCTCAAGGCCACACTTCCCCCAAAACCACCACCCATTTGATCTTCGGGAGCAATATTGGCAATGGAGTCGGTTCTATCCCAAAAAGTTTTGTCTAATTGCATTTTCATTTTTGCTTGGGTTGCAGAAAAGGCAATTCCCCAGAAAAAATGTTTTCGGTATATGCGGTTTGGATCCTTTGGAGTAGCTGTTTCAACCAAACGATCAACAATAGGATCGGCATTTGAACCTATTGCCCAAAAGGCACATAACAATATGACAATTATTTTACGCAATGGTATAAGGTACAGACTCCGAAAGTTAATGGTTTATAGGTTACGCTTGCAAATCCTGCAGCTTTGGCTCTTGACACAAACTCTTCTCCTTCTGGAAATGCCGCAACACTTTGAGGAAGATAGGTATACGCTGTTGCATCTTTGCTAAAAAGACGTCCCAATGGTGGCAAAATAAATTTAAAATAGAACCAATATAAGCGGCTAAAAATTGGGTTTGTAGGTTTTGAAAACTCGAGAACAATTAAACTTCCCTCCTTTTTTAACACACGACACATGTCGGCCAATCCTTTGTCTAAATTTTCAAAGTTACGCACACCAAAACTCACTGTCACCGCGTCGAATTCACCCGTTTCGAAAGGCAAATTTTCAGAATCGGCTTGTTGCAAAACGATGCGGTTAGTTAACTGCATTTTTTCAAGTTTCACATCGCCAATATCGAGCATTCCGCGGCTAATGTCAATTCCAACAATTTGTGTATCAGGTATTTTAGATATTTCAATTGCCAAATCGGCTGTGCCGGTGGCTACGTCGAGAATCTTCTTGGCTTGAATTTTCGCGATTATTTTACGCACTTTTTTTCTCCAAGAATAATCGATTCCTAAGGATAAAAAATGATTCAAAAAATCATAACGTGAAGAAATATTATCAAACATTTCCTCAACTTGTTGTTTTTTTGAAGTGTCAGAAGACGGATTTGGTTTAATTGGCGTGCTCAAAATAAATGAAAGTGCAAATATAAGCGATTCATCGTCGACCTGAAAATTAGAAATTGCAAATATGAAAATCAAAACTGCAGAATACGTTGGAAGTTGGGAGCGAAATGTGGATATGCCGCACAGAGACAAGCCTGAATTTGCCTTTATTGGCAGAAGCAATGTGGGTAAATCGTCGCTCATTAACATGGTTACAGAGCGCAATGGATTGGCAAAAACCAGCTCTACGCCTGGCAAAACCCAAACCCTAAATTTATTCAACATCAACAACGAATTGCAAATTTGCGACTTACCGGGTTATGGCTATGCCAAGGTATCGAAAGACAAACGCGAAGGTTTTGGAAAAATGATTGCGTATTATTTGAGGGAAAGACCCAATTTGTATTGCCTTTTCATTTTGTTGGATTTGAGAATCCCCCCTCAAAAAATTGATTTAGACTTCATTAATGATTGCGGTGACAATGCCATTCCAATGGTAATTGTTGGCACGAAGGCCGACAAACTAAAACCTGTTGAAGTGGAAGCCAATGCCCAAATTATCAAAGATGCATTGCTCGAAACTTGGGAAGAAGTTCCACCTTTCATCATCAGTTCATCTGAAACCAAGCAAGGCCACAAAGAAATTTGGGATGTGATCAAAAACGCAATGAAGAACAGGTAAGGGTTATTTTACCTTATCTGAATCTTTTCCGAATAGTTTTCGTTGTTTTTGGTGATGCTGAGGATGTAAATTCCAGGAATGTAATCGGATTGTTTGAGTGTAACCGTGTTGTCATAACTATTGCCTGAATACACGACTTTACCCGACATATCGTAAACTTTATATTGAAAACTAGAGTTTGCACCTAACAAATTACATTCTACATTGTTATTAGGTAAGTATTTAATGAGTAAACGATTTGATTTTTTCAATTGAATTGGTTTTTCAAATGGCAATCCCGCGGTATAATTAATTTTACCTAATTTAATGTTATGAATTGTCATTTTGGCTTCTTTAAACATATCGTTGGTAAGGAAGAATGTGTCCTTGGGTAAAATAAAAGCCTCTGGTAAAACTCGAGTTCTGCCACAGTGGTAAATTGAAGTATCAATTTTTTTCCTGGCAAAATTTAGTTGGCTGTCTAGAACATAGTAAAATGGCCTATCATTAAACTGATTATCATACGTTAAACCATATACAAATAACTTATTATTTGACAACGGCAGTGTACCTACGTTAACAATTGAAAAAGTATCGTCTAAGCCATTTTTTAAATTACCCCAACCATAAATTTTTTGTTCTGCAAGTTGAACATTGTTTTCATTATAACATCGGACTTTAACTTTCGCCACTGAATAATTTATATTATTTTTTACCATTGATTCATCAATAATAACAAATTTTTTCGGCGAGGGCCAATCTGGAATAATTTGGTTTACTATAACTGAAAATGAAGAATCACTTAACATAGAATACGTACTTAATTCTAAAACCTCATAATTTAATACCCCATGTGAATAAAAACCACCTAGCCCTGCTGTAATACCATAAACATTAGCATACATTTGGTTTTTATCAGGATAAAAAAGGCTAGATAAATATCCGCAAATAGAATCATTAAATTGTTCAACAACCCACATATTCAATTCCTCGCTGATTGGATTAAATTCGGAATAAAATGGTTTTAAACTTGCCGTTAAAGTATCCATTTTACTTATTTGGTAATAACAACCAACCATTTGATACCGATTATTTTTAAATGCACTCTGTTTTGTTTCTAAAGCATAATAATAGGGCAAAAACTTAATATTTAACAAAGAATCAAACAAAACCAAGTTATTTCTATTTATGCATTCAGTTCGAGGCTTAATAATATTCACAAGCGTAAAAAAGAATTCTTCCTTGTCATTTATTCCTATTTCGTTCCAATTATTGGGTTGAATATTCATATTAAACTTTGCATCTGGATTTTTATTATATACCAATTTAGAGGTAACTAAATTTAAACAGGTATCCAATTTAAATAAAACCAATGAAGCTTTACTTAACATGGAATCGCCGTCAATATAACTAGTTGTAAGTCCATAAATAAAACTTTTGTGGTAAATTATCTTCAAAGACTGTAAATCAGCTCCTGAAAATTTTCGGCTAAGTAACTCATTGCCATTTGTATCCGAAATAATTATTTTAAAAAAATATATTCCAGAAAATACATATGCAAATTTACCATGAGGTAAATTTGTGACACTTGAAATGAACCCAGGATCGCTTTTACTGCCATGAAAAATAAATGGTTTTCCCGTTTGTGCTTTAAGGGTTACACTGCAGAACGTAAAGATTAATGTCAGTATACAAATTTTCAAATACTTACTCCATGAGCTTATTGCTATATCATTCATAAAAAATCATTTAAACATTCCAAAAGTAAAATATAATACTATGATTTCCAATTATTTGTTATTCTGTAAAAATTCAAACTTCCCACAATCCCCAATACCCCAAAAATCAAAAACGCAATGAAGAACGGGTAAGTTTATTTTAAATTACAGACTTCAATCCAACCTTCATTTTGGTGATATAACATGCAAACAGATTGTTCTTCTAAAGCCTTACAGTTTGCTATTTTTTTAAAGGTCGCGGTAACAGTCGTTCCGCTTGAAAACGAAGAAAGCTTTTCCTGATTGCAAACGTGAAAGTCTTTTCCGTCTGTGCGGAGGTAAGTTCCAGAACAGTCTTTTACAACTGTCATTGATTTGCACTCTTCCTTGTTGCAAGAAAACAGTGTGAATAATAACGCAATTACTGTGATTGAAAGTGTTTTCTTCATAGTTAGTTATTTTATATCAACTACTTCTACCCAACCATAACTCTTGTGCCCAATTTTGCAAATACATCTTTCTCTTAAACTCGGACAGTCATCAATTTTCCTAAAGGTCGCGGTAACCTGAGTCCCGTTTGACATTGAAGAAAGTCTTTCTTCATTACAAACCAGAAAGTCTTTTCCGTCTATACTGAGATATGTTCCAGAACTGAGTTTGCAAAAAACATTAAAAAGTTAAGCGAACTGGCAGAAAAATCTCCATTTATTTATAAGGAAGCTGTGAAAAAATTAAATTCACTATAAAATGAAACCATACTGTTAAAAGCAGAAAATGAAACGGTTACAATTTGTAAAAGTTTCAAACTAAAAGTACAAATAAATGATGTTTTGTAGCAATATTGTCAGCTTAAAGCTGACAAATAATCTATAAAAAGTAATTAATTCCCAAAAAATTAATGCAAAATTAAATTATATTTTGTATCATTGCTGTCAGGTTAATCCTGATATTGTTACTATGAGAAATAAATATATATCAAAGCAATCAAACGAACTGCTATACTATTTCATTAGTAAACAAAGAAATAGCTTTGATTATTCTTTGGCAAGTAGAGCCCTGCCCAATTCAAAACCAAGTGCAATCAGAGAACTACTGAGCGACATGACAAAAAGAGGTTTGTTAATGCGTTTGAAAGATGGCGTTTATTATATCATTCCTTATGAACAAAATGCACTAACTTTTATGCCCGACTGGCATTTGATAGCAGCAAATTTGGTTAATAAAACCACCCATTACATTGGATATTATTCAGCTTTGCAAATTCACAACCTTATTACACAACCATCGTTAAAAGAGCAAATTGTTGTATCAAAGCAAATTCGACCATCAGAAATAAAAATCAAAGAGATTCCCTTTCAATTCATCTATCATAACGAGAAACATTTTTTTGGCTACAAAAAAATATGGATAGATAGTTTCAATAAAGTGCTTTGCTCTGACTTAGAGAAAACAATTATTGATTGTTTATTCAAACCCGATTATGCTGGTGGAATCGTTGAAGTAGCAAAAGCTATTTACGCTTCGAAAGATAAAATCAAATACGATATACTACTTGAATATACGAAGAAATTTGACTCGCAAGCTGTAATAAAGAGATTAGGATTTCTCCTTGAAATGTTGGATATTTCCAATAATATCATACAGGATTTACAACAAATGAAAACAGCTTCCTATGTAGTGCTTGATACAGAATTACCTAAAATTGGTAAGCGAATAAGTCGTTGGTGTATTCAACAAAACTTAGAAACAGACACCATTAAATCTGCTATTTACACATGATCAAACCTGGAGAAATACAGCAAAAAGCCAATGCTTTTTTTGTAATCTACACTCCCAAAATCAATCCCTCACACCTACCCCCATAAAAAAGCGTACGCTTTTTCAATCAGTTCTTGCATTGGGGTGCTTTGGTGGATGTTTGGACCCAATTCAGCAAAGGCAGCGCGCATTTTTTCGATTTCTGGCGATGACTTTTCTTCGCGTTGGTTCAAAGCACCAATGGCACACAACCACTCAATAGCCAATACATTTTTGGTGTTTTCAACAACCCTCAACAACTTCGTTGCCGCGTTTGCACCCATACTCACATGGTCTTCCTGCCCATTGCTGCTGACAATGCTGTCTACGCTGGCAGGCGTGCACAATTGCTTGTTCTGACTCACCAACGATGCCGCAGTGTACTGCGCAATCATGTAACCACTGTCTAAGCCCGCGCCGTCGGCTAGGTAAGGACTCAAACCGCGCTGACCGCTCACCAACAAATAGGTTCTGCGTTCAGAGATATTGGCCAATTCGGCAACCGCCATGGCACAATAATCCAATGTCAATGCCAACGGTTGGCCGTGGAAATTCCCTCCACTCACAACCAAGTTTTCATCTTCGAAAACGTTGGGATTGTCGGTAACCGCATTCAATTCTGTTTCCCACACCTCAAAACAATGATTTAGGGCATCGTAAGATGCGCCATGTACCTGAGGAATACATCTAAAGCTATATTGGTCTTGCACTTGCACTTTTGCTTTTGAGGCAATGGCAGAACCCTGCATTACATTTCTAATTTCTTTTGCCACTTGAACTTGACCTTTATGGGGCCTCACCCTGTGGATGGCCTCGGTAAAGGGATCCAAACGACAATCAAAGCCATCAATGCTCGCGCCGGCAATGCGGGGCAATTGAGCCAATATTTGAGAAACTTGCGCGTAAGCGTCAACCGCGTGCGACAACATAAACTGGGTGCCATTGATCAATGCCAAAGCTTCCTTAGGACCCAACGTAATGGGTTCCAACTGCACCGACGTTAACCAATCTTTTGCAGCCACTTTTTGTCCTTTTACCCACACATATCCCTTCCCAATCAATGGCAAAACCATTTGCGACAACGGCGCCAAATCGCCCGATGCGCCCAACGAGCCCTGTGCCGTAACAACGGGATACACTTTTTCATTGAGCATGAAAGCCAGTCTCTCAAAAATAATGGGCCTCACCGCCGAATGGCCTTTGCTCATGTTCACAAGCTTTAACCACATCATGTTTGCCACCAACTGAGGTTTCAACGCCTCTCCCACACCTGCGGCATGGGTAATGAGCAAGTTTTCTTGAAGCTCGCTCAGTTGTTCATTCGAAACAACCACATTCTGCAACGACCCAAAGCCCGTATTCACCCCGTAAACTGGGGCTGTAGCTTGGTCCATGTATCTTTTTAGAAAGTCAACACTTTTTTGCATGGTGGCGCGGGTTTCGTTACTCAACGAAACAGGTTTTGCTATCAATTCAACCGCTTCTTGCAGCGTATAAGATTTATTCATTTGAAATTCTATTAAATATGTCTGAAACATTCACCAACTCTTGGTCGCCTGAAATCATATTTTTGAGGGACACTTTATTTTCATCTTTTTCTGTTGACCCAATGATTGCAGCGTAGGCAAATCCTTTGGCATTGGCATAATCCAATTGTTTTTTCAACTTGGCTGCTCCAGGGTAAACCTCATTGGAAATTCCGTTGCTTCGGAGGTTTCTAGAAATGTCAATGGCATATCCCAACGACGATTCATCCAATGCGCATATCAACAAAGTGGATGCGTCAGACAAGGAAGTTGGAAACAGGTTCGCCGCTTCTAAATTGTCATAAATACGGTCTAGCCCAAAAGAAACGCCCACTCCGGAAACATCTTTTAATCCAAAAATTCCTGTAAGGTTATCGTAACGTCCGCCACCGCCAATGCTGCCAATTTTATAGTCTTCAGGCATTCTATTGTCGTTCACGGCCACTTCAAACACACAACCGGTGTAGTAGCTTAATCCGCGGGCCAAGGTTAGATCCAATTGCAGGTTGCTGGTATTTCCCACAAAATCAAAAACGGCAGAAATTTCATTCATTCCTTTTTTGAGGGACACATTTTGGATGGGTGCATATTGGTTGAGGGCATCCATAATTTGGTTGTAATTGCCCAATTTCTGTGTGGAACACAACCATTTCCAAGCGTCGATGCTGTGCGATAAGCCTCTGTTTTCCAATTCATTGGCAACGCCATCTTCGCCAATTTTGTCGGCTTTATCAATAATCACCATAAAGGCATTCCAATTTTCAATGGAACCCAAAACAGGCAAAAATGCATCGAGAATACCACGGTGGTTGATACGTATAGAAATTCCAAGGTCAAGTTTTGCAAAAACCTCTTGGTACATTTCTACCAATTCGGCTTCGGAAACCACTGAGTTGGCACCGACCACATCGATATCGCACTGCCAAAATTCGCGGTAACGTCCTTTTTGGGGCCTATCGGCACGCCAAACGGGTTGCATTTGATAGCGTTTGAATGGAAAAGAAATTTTATCGCGGTTCATTACCACAAACCTTGCCAAGGGCACTGTAAGGTCGTAACGCAATCCCCTATCGGCAATTTGCGGAGTGAGGGATTTCGAATTTTTTTCGGTTAGGAAAGTATCGTCTGCTTTCGAAAGGAAATCGCCAGAGTTAAGCACTTTAAAGAGAAGTTGATCGCCTTCATCGCCGTATTTTCCTTGTAGCGTTTTCAAATTTTCGAGGGCTGGAGTTTCAATTGCGCCGAAACCATGCAATTTGAATACATTTTCCATGATTGATAAAATGTATTTTCTGCGCAACATCATTTGCGTAGAAAAGTCGCGGGTTCCAGATGGCAATTGCGGTTTTTCCATTGTGCGAAAATAAATTAGAAATGCAGGGTTTCCTAAATTTTAAAAAAGGTTTTGCATTTGGCACATTCTTTGCGTTAAATTTGGAGCAATGAATATCAAACAAAGTATCGCAATTATGGCTTTTGTTTTTGGGGGATTATTAAGCCTTCAAGCACAAACCGAAACTGTTCCTTCTGTTACAGTGAAGAACTTAAATGGTGAAAGTGTTGATTTTAAAAACTGCATTGAGCCAGGAAAAATTACAATTATCTCTTTTTGGGCAACTTGGTGCGCTCCTTGTATTAAAGAATTACAAGCCATTGACGCCAAATATGCCGAATGGCAAGAAAAATACAACGTAAAGTTGGTTGCGGTAACTGTAGATGATTCAAGAAACGTGAAAAAAGTAAAACCAAAAGTTTTAGGCGAAGGTTGGACTTATGAAATCATATTGGATGAAAACATGGATTTGGCACGTGCCATGAACATGAACAACCCTCCAATGACATTCATTGTAAATGCAGAAGGTAAAATTGTATATTCTCACCAAGGTTACACTCCAGGTGCGGAAGACGAACTTGAAAAAGAGTTGGCTGCATTAAAAAAATAATTAAAAACAAAATCCATAAAAAAAGGAGCTTCAAATTGAAGCTCCTTTTTTGTTACAGAATTTCTTGAGGTTTAGGAATTTTTGAGTTGGTATCAATTTTGATACCCTTGACCCCTGCGTACTCGGCGCATTGCACATCACGGTCGCGGTCGCCAATCATGAAAGATTGCGATGGATCAATGTTGAATTTGTGCAAGGCTTTTTCTATCATCAAACTGCCAGGTTTGCGGCAAAGGCATTTGCCGGTATAATCGGCGTGGTGGGGACAAAAATAAAATGCTTCAATTTGAAAACCGTGGTACACGCATTGTCCTTGAAAGTATTGATGCATGGCTTCTACTTCGGTTTCAGAATAAAGTTGTTTTGCCAAACCGCCTTGATTGGTGATAACAATAAGCAAATATCCCAAATCATGCCATTTTTTTAGGGTAGTGATCACATCGGGAAGAATCACAAATTCATCGAGTTTCATGGTATAATCACCTGGATCGTGATTAATTACACCATCTCTGTCTAAAAAAAGTGCTTTATTTGTATAAGTTTGCATGAGTCTTCAAATTTTAGACAAAATAACTTAATTTTGCCCATATTCACGAATGAATCCTTATTTAGTTATCATACCAACCTACAATGAAATCGAAAATATCGAAGCCATGATTCACAGAGTCATGTCCCTCGATAAAAAAATCGATCTTCTCATTGTTGACGATAATTCTCCTGACGGAACTGCGAATGTTGTTTTGAACATGCAAAATCAGTATCCTGACCAATTGCATATCTTACAGCGCAAAGATAAAAACGGATTGGGAACGGCCTACATTGCAGGTTTTCATTGGGCACTAGACAGAGACTACCAATACATTTGTGAAATGGACTGTGATTTTTCACATCCTGTAGATCAATTGCCAAATTTATTTAAAAAGTGCGAGGAAGGTGCCGACGTTTGTGTAGGATCAAGATATTATGGCGGTGTGGTGAATGTGGTAAACTGGCCAATGGGCAGGGTATTAATGAGCTACTATGCAAGCAAATATGTTCAGTTTGTAACAGGATTAAACATTGCAGATACTACTGCTGGATTTGTTTGTTACAAAAGAGAGGTGTTAGAAAAAATTGGCATCGACGATATCAAATTCCGCGGATATGCTTTCCAAATTGAAATGAAATTTAGGGCATCGCGCAGAGGGTATAAAATTGTTGAACACCCAATTATTTTTACCGATAGAACTGCTGGAACTTCAAAAATGAGTACCAAAATTTTCAGGGAAGCCTTATTTGGCGTAATTGAATTAAAAATCAAAAGTATTTTCGGAAAACTATAATTCATGTTCAACCCGATTCATATCAAACAAAAACTTTTTCAAATGTTGTCAATTACATTGTTGTTTTTGTATGTATCGGTGCAATCTCCTTTGCATGAATTGGTAAAATTGCCTTCGTTGGTGAGCCATTTCATTGAACATAAAAATACCAACCCCAATATTTCTTTCTATGACTTTATAGAAGAGCATTACGGCAATCATGAAACTTCTGAAGATTTCAACCACAACAATTTGCCTTTCAAAGACGAGAATCACCCGTTGATGATTGGTTTCCAATATTTCAATGCAGATTCTCCTGCATTATTGCCTACCTCGTTTTCTGAAGTAGCAACAATTTCTGTTTGTAACACAATGTCAATTACTATGGGTGAAAAATCCCATGTTTGGCAACCACCGCGCGTTTAATTTTTAGTAACCAAAAATCTTGCTCTCTTTTTTCAAAGAGACCTTTTGGCTATACGCATTGTATTGAATTTCAATATATTTAAAAATTAAACCAAAAAAATGTTACACAAAATAATAGCAGCCTCAATAAAACACAAACTGATAGTGGGACTTTTCACTATCGCATTGATTATATACGGACTTTTTGAAGTTACCAGACTTCCAATTGATGCCGTTCCCGATATTACCAATAACCAAGTACAAATTATTACCACCTCGCCGTCGTTGGGTGCTCCGGATGTGGAAAGGCTCATTACCTTCCCTATTGAACAAGCCAACAACAACATTCCCGGATTGCATGAAATACGCAGTTTTTCTAGGTTTGGGTTGAGTTTGGTGACCATCGTTTTTAACGATGATATTGATATTTACTGGGCAAGACAGCAAGTGTCAGAACGATTGATTCAGGCACAACAAAATATCCCTCCAGGACTAGGAACACCTACCCTAGCACCCGTTACAACTGGATTGGGAGAAATTTATCAATACATTGTAAAGCCTAAAAAAGGATATGAAAGTCAATATTCCGCAACTGAATTGCGCACCATCCAAGACTGGATTATCCGCAGACAATTGCTTGGTGTAAAAGGGGTTGCCGACGTAAGCAGCTTCGGCGGAAAGGTAAAACAATACGAAGTTGCCATCAATCCCTCAAAACTCACTGCCCAAAATTTAAGCGTTGCCGATGTACTCGATGCCATTGAAAAAAACAACCAAAATACGGGCGGTGCCTACATTGAAAAAGGTGCAAGAATTCATTTTATCAGAACCGAAGGTTTGGTGGGATCACTTGACGACATTGAAAACATTTGCATTAGAAATGCAAACAACAAAAATCCAATCTATATCAAAGACATTGCCGATGTTCGGTTTGGGAGCGCAAATAGATATGGAGCTTTGTCATACAACGACCAAGGCGAAGTTGCCGGTGCAGTTGTTATGATGCTGAAAGGCGAAAATAGCCGAGAAGTCATTGCCGCGGTGAAGGAACGCATCGATAGAATCAAAACCACATTGCCCAAAGGGGTTGAAATTGAAGCCTTTTTAGATAGAACCAAAATGGTGAACAACGCCATTCATACAGTAGGTAAAAACCTCATTGAAGGTGCCCTCATTGTAATTTTGGTTTTGGTGCTCATATTGGGGAACTTTAGGGCAGGACTATTGGTAGCCTCGGTAATTCCGTTGGCCATGCTGTTTGCCATTATCCTGATGAATTTGTTTGGGGTAAGTGGAAATTTGATGAGTTTGGGGGCATTGGATTTCGGATTGATTGTAGACGGAGCCGTAATTATTGTTGAGGCTGTGTTGCATCAAATCATGAAACGAAAACACAATCCAGAGCACATCAATCACCTGGTATCTGAAAGTGCCAGCAAAATGATGAACAGTGCTGTTTTCGGACAAATTATTATTTTGGTGGTTTACCTTCCTATTTTTTCTCTTGAGGGAATTGAGGGAAAAATGTTTAAGCCAATGGCACAAACCGTGGCCTTTGCCTTGCTTGGAGCCTTTGTACTGTCATTGACCTACATTCCAATGATGAGTGCATTGATTTTCAAAAATGCGCAACCCGATGAAAATAATATCACAGAAAGAATTGTATTAAAAATTCAAAAAGCATATCAAAAAGCATTGCTTTGGATTTTCAAACACAGCAAGGCTGCCATTTATACCACATTGGCATTGTTCGTTTGTGCCATAGCACTAGGAAGCACTTTGGGTGGAGAATTTATTCCTACCCTCGAAGAAGGTGATTTTGCCGTTGAATCTAGGGTGCTTACCGGTAGCAATTTACAAACCATCCTCGATGCCACTCAAAAGGCAGCCGGCATTTTGAAAAAGGAATTTCCCGAAGTTGAAAAAGTAGTAGCAAAAATTGGTAGCGGTGAAATACCCACAGATCCAATGCCTATTGAAGCGGCCGATATGATGATTATTTTGAAGGACAAATCTGAATGGACATCCGCAAAAACTTTTGATGAACTTGCCGAAAAAATGCAGGCAAAAGTAAGCGCTGTGCCAGGTTTATCTACCGGATTCCAATATCCCGTTCAAATGCGTTTTAACGAACTCATGACGGGAGCCAAACAAGATGTGGTTTGCAAAATCTTTGGAGAAGACTTAGATACCCTTACCAAATACGCCGAAGTTCTTGGTAAAATATCTCAAAAAATTAACGGTGCCACAGACATTTATGTAGAAGCCACCCAAGGGATGCCTCAAATTGTGGTAAAATTTAACAGGGCCTTGCTTGCCAAATACAAAGGCAATGTGCAAGAAATAAACCGCATAATCAATGCAACTTTTGCCGGTGAAGCAACCGGTCAAGTTTTTGAAGGAGAAAAGCGTTTCGATTTGGTGGTGCGTATTGCAAATGAAGACAAACAATCCATTGAGGCCATCAAAAACCTATTGGTTCCCGTTAGCAACAACCAACGCATTCCTTTGAATATCATTGCCGAGGTGCAATCATTTGATGGCGTAAATCAAATTCAACGCGAAGATGCAAAACGCAGAATCATCATTGGATTTAACATCAAAGACAAAGATGTTCAATCGGTTGTGAGTGATTTACAAAGCCAGGTAAAGAAAAATATACATTTGCCTGCTGGATATTACATTACCTATGGTGGATCATTTGAGAATTTAGAAAAAGCAAAAAACAGATTGGCCATTGCCGTGCCTATGGCATTGCTCATGATTTTCATCTTGCTCTTTTTTGCATTCAACTCTGTGAAACAAGGATTGCTCATTTACACCGCCATTCCATTGTCGGCAATGGGCGGAATATTCGCTTTGTTTTTTAGAGATATGCCATTCAGTATTAGTGCTGGAATTGGCTTTATTGCACTTTTTGGTGTTGCTGTGCTGAATGGCATTGTGCTGATTGCGGAGTTTAACAGACTTAAAAACGAAGGAATATTATCAATGAAAGATTTGGTTATTGAGGGAGCAAAAACACGTTTGAGGCCCGTTTTAATCACTGCACTTGTGGCGTCGTTAGGTTTTATGCCAATGGCATTGAGTAGTGGCTCCGGCGCGGAGGTGCAAAAGCCCTTGGCCACAGTGGTTATTGGCGGATTGCTACTGGCTACCCTTCTCACCTTGCTCATATTGCCTTTGTTGTATACCCTGTTTGAAGGCAAAAAACACGGCAATAAAAAGGTACATGCCATTGTTGTGGCATTATTCACGGTAGGATTTGCAAATGCGCAACAACCTTTGAGTTTGCAACAAGCCATTGACTCGGCAGTGAGCCGAAACATGTCCCTCAAAATTGAAAAAAGTATGATGGATTGGCAGGCGTTAAATACCAAGACAATCAGTTATTTGGGTGCCACTCAACTGAATTCAAATTTTGGTCAAATTAACAGTTACTACCAAGACAATCAATTTGCATTTCAACAATCGCTGGGGAATCCTTTGGCTACCAAACGTCAAAAAGATGTGTCGCAAAGTTTTGCAAAAAGTCAAACCATTCAAGTGCAAATCACTCAAAAGCAGTTGGTTAAACTGGTTCAGGAGAGTTATGTTCGAAATTTGTATTTGCGAGAAAAAATGCGTATATTATTGGATGTCAACAAGGTTATAAATACGGTTTTAGAAAAAAGCAGGAACCGTGTAAAAAACGGATTGAGTAGCAATGCCGATTTATGGTCGATTGAATTGCAACAAAATCAAATTTTGTTAAACATCGAAATCACCAAAAATGAAATTTTGTCGGAGGAAAGTACATTTAAGAGATTGATTTTTTCGAATGCCAACATCCAGTTGAGCGATTCATTTTGGAATTTAAAGTTGATAACCAACACCAAAAGTGGCATATCGGCAGATGTTGAAATTCAAAAACAACGCTTATTGCTAACCGCTGCTCAACAAAATTTATCGGCCGAAAGGGCAAAGTTGTTGCCGTCATTGTGGGTGGGTTACACCAATCAAAGTTTTACGGGATATCAAAATATTGGGGGAACAGATCAATATTTTACCACTGCAAATAGGTTCCACAGTGTTCAAATTTCTTTGACAGCACCCTTGTTTTTCAATGGACAACGAAAGAAAATATCACTCTCAAAAATAGAGTCCGACATTGTACAAAAACAATTGGAAACCAAGGAATTCGAATTTAACCAACAGAAAAGACTGTCAGAAGAGCAACTATTAAATCTTGAAAATTTATACAAAATTCAAAAGCCCATTTTCGAAAAGCAAATCAGCGATTACAAAAAATTGGCTGAACAAAAAATCAACAACGGTGAAATCAATGCCATAGAATGGAGTCGTTTGCAAGAGCAAGCGCTAAACATTGCATTGTCGCTCGCCGAAATTCAATTAAACTATCAATTTAGCATCATTAACAACCAACAATACCATGAAAAATAACATTTATTATTCGATTATATTTAGTATCCTATTGAGTGCCTGTGGCGGTACGCCAGAAAAAACGGCCGAAGAAGAAAAAGCAGGCAATAGCAACATCGTTACGCTATCGAACGAGGTATTGAAAAATGCCAACATTTCGTTGGTGCCTGTAACAAAAGGACAAGGCAGCAACATTCACAAAGCTTCGGGAATGGTGGAAGTTCCACCGCAAAATTTATCGGTGATTCATGTTCCTTTGGGGGGATATTTGAGGAGCACCATTCTTTTGTCGGGATTACAAGTAAAAAAAGGGCAAGTTTTGGCAACCGTAGAAGATGTGCAATACATCCAATTGCAACAAGATTATTTGCAAAACAAATCGGAATTACAATTTGCACAAGCCGAATACAACCGCCAAAAAGCATCGTTCGAGAACCAAGCAACCAGTTTAAAGGCCTTGCAAGAAGCCAAAATGACTGCCGAAGCCAAAGAAATAAACACCAATGCATTGGCAGAAAAGTTGGCAATGATAGGAATCAATGCCGCTACCCTAACTGCTTCAGGTATAAAAAAATCGATTGCAATTGTTGCCCCATTCGATGGATTTGTTTCGAAGGTGAACGCCAAAATGGGACAATATTACGCACCAACAGACGATTTGGGCGAGCTCATCAACAGTGCAGACTTACATTTGGTGGTGACCGTATTTGAAAAAGATTTGCCTAATTTCAAAATTGGCAAAAAAGTTACGGCCTATTCAAACGAGAATCCTGCTTTAAAATACCAAGCAACGGTGTTACAAATCAACAACGACATTAGCGCAGACAGAACTGCCGAAATTCATTGTCATTTTGCCCAAAACTACAGCTCTGTGCATTCGGGCATGTTTTTAAATGTTGATTTTGAGGGACAGATGAGCAACTCCTTCAGTGCAAGTCCCGAATCGATTGTCCGCGCCGACAATGTGAGTTACGTTTTTGTGGCAGAAACTGCAAACCGTTTCCGTGCTGAACCCATCACCATCCTCACCGAAAACGACGCTCAGGTCATTTTCACCTTCAACAACAGCATCAACTCCAATCGCATTGTAAAGTCTGGCGCGAATGCGCTGTTGATGGAGATGAAGAAGGAGTAGAAGGGTTTATAAAAGTTTATGAGGGTTTATAATCGTTTATAAAGGTTGGTTTTTTGTCTAGATGACCTAAAAGAATAAGGAATGCTAAAGGTTTATAAAAGTTTATAAGGATTTATAATCGTTTATAAATGTTGGTTTTTTGTCTAGATGAGCTACTGGTAGTAGAGTAAAGTGATTCGAATTTTGATACCTAAAAATAACGCATGGCAATGCGTCTAAACCCTTATAAACTTTTATAAACATTTATAAACCCTTTTATTCCCCTTTTTCCTATCTTTGCACCTCGAATCAAATGGACGGAGAACCCCGAAGTTATATTATAAACTATGTTACGCGTTTACTTCAAACGACAAAATCGCGTGCACAAGGTGCAGAACTTGGCTCAAGTAGAGTCTATTGATGAATTGGTATGGATTGACCTTCAAGATCCTACCGCAGCAGAAATTAAAGACGTAGAAGCACATTTTGAATTCAAATTCCAGTCGCGTCAAGAGCAATTGGAAATTGAAAGTTCATCTCGTTATTTCGAAACCGACGATGAAATTATTGCAAATAGTAACTTCCTTCAGCTAAGTGCTGACGGAACCCAATTCCATTCAAACGCCGTATCCTTCATCCTTCAAGATGAAATTTTATTTACCTATAGAGATTCTGACCTTACTGCTTTCTCTGACTGTGTAAAGAAAATCAAAGGGGCGGGCCGTTTCTTCCACTCTGGAAAACAAATTATGGCTACCCTGTTAGAAATGGGGGTGGACAATGATGCCGATATTTTAGAAAACTTAGCGCGTCAAGTAAGTGGACTTTCTAAAGAAATGACATTCGATAGAGATCCCGACGAAGAACTCATTTTGAATATCAACCGTGTTCAAGAATTAACCATGGAACTCCGCCAGAATGCTGTTGATAAACAGCGTGTACTTTCTGCCATTTTAAAAAGTAAAGAGTTTGAAGGTGAAGATTATGAAAGACTGCGTATTGTAATTAAAGATATTAACTCGCTGATTGATCATACCAGCTTCAATTTTGAACGTTTGGAATATCTACAAAACACATTCATGGGTTTGATCAACATTGAGCAAAATAAAATCATAAAAATCTTTACGGTTGCCAGTGTAATTTTCATGCCTCCTACCCTGATTGCCAGCTTATATGGAATGAATTTCGAATCAATGCCAGAAATTCATTGGAAATACGGGTATGTTTTTGCAATTGCATTTATGATTTTATCTTCATTGGGAACATTGTACTTCTTTAGAAGAAGACATTGGCTATAAATGAGTTCATCCAAAACCAAAGGCTTGTTTTTTTGTTAATCGTATATGCTTTGGATTTTTTCAATTGTTTCGTTTTTTTTATCAGAACCAAATTTACCGCAAATTAGGGAAACATATAAGTCGGCAATAACTAACGAATCTTCGTTAACCAAACTGATTGAGATTACCCAACCTCATTTGAATCAAAGCGCCACATCAAGGGCATTTTATGCAATAGGAAAGGCACTGGAAGCGAGAAATGCAACCTGGGTTTCAACCAAGTTGAGCAATGCGAAAATTGCATACGAACAATTAAATAAAAGTGTAGCAAAAGCACCAAATGACGGAGAAATCAGATTCTTGCGTTTCAGTTTCGAATCTAAGACCCCGTCGATGTTAAATATGAGAGCCCACGTAAAAGAAGACAAAGCTTTTTTACTAAAGAATATCAAATCTTCAGAACCACTTTGGTCTATAATGAAGGCATTTTTTAACAACTGCAATGATTTAACTGCAGCTGAAAAAAAGAGTTTAATTACGCGTTAATTGCCGCAATGCCCGGAAGTTCTTTTCCTTCAAAGTATTCCAACAACGCACCGCCACCAGTACTTACATAACTCACTTGGTTTTCAAAACCAAATTTGTAAACTGCAGCTGCGCTATCTCCGCCACCAATTAAACTAAATGCTCCATTCTGAGTTGCCTTTGCAACCGCCTCAGCGATGGTTTTGGTTCCATTTTCAAATGCTTCCATTTCAAAAACACCCATAGGACCGTTCCACAAAATGGTTTTGCTGTTCAAAACCACCTCTTTGAAATCAGCAGCCGCTTTTTGTCCAATATCTAATCCCATCCAACCATCTGGAATCAAATTGCTTTCGCAATTTTGAGTATTTGCATCGGGTGCAAACTTATCGGCAATGGTAGAATCCATTGGTAAATATATATTTACGCCTTTTGCTTTTGCTTTTTGAAGGATTTCTAAGCAGGTATCCAAACGCTCGTCTTCACATAAAGAATTTCCAATTGTGCCTCTTTGAGCCTTGAAAAACGTGTATGCCATGCCACCACCAATGATGATGTTGTTGGCAATGCTCAATAAATTTTCTACTATTAAAATTTTGTCTGAAACCTTCGCTCCACCCACAATGGCAGTGAAAGGACGTTCAGGATTTGCCATCACTTTAATCGCGTTGGCAACTTCTTGACCCATTACAAATCCAAATGCTTTTTTACCTGGGAAAAACTCAGCAATGATGGCTGTAGAAGCATGTGCTCTGTGTGCAGTTCCAAATGCATCGTTTACATAAAATGTACCCAATGCCGCCAATTTCTGTGTGAAATCTCTATCGCCTTTGGTTTCTTCTTTGTAAAAACGCAAATTTTCTAACAACAATACTTGTCCCGCTTGCAACGCAGCAGCTTTTTCAACCGCTTCGTTACTAATGCAATCATTGGCAAATTGGACATCGGTATGTAACAAATCCGACAAATGTTTCACAATGTGACGCAAAGAGAATTTATCTTCTGGACCTTCTTTTGGTCGGCCCAAATGGCTCATAATAATTACTGATCCACCATCCTTCAAAATCTTTTCAATGGTTGGTACCGCAGCGCGCATTCGCGAGTCGTCGGTAATTTCAAATTCAGCATTCAATGGCACGTTAAAATCAACGCGCAACAATACTTTCTCTCCAGCTAGGGAAACATTTTCAATAGAATTTTTCATTTTTTATAGGGATTTCAAAAGGTTGTTCATGCCGGTTTCTTTAGCAAGAATTCCTGATAATTCTTCAATTTTAACTCTAGTTTGCAACATGGTATCACGGTGACGGATCGTTACATCGCCATTTACCAAACTATCATGGTCTATCGTTACACAGAAAGGAGTTCCAATGGCATCCATTCTTCTGTAACGCTTTCCTATGCTATCTTTATCTTCAATGTACACATTGAAATCAAAACGCAAATCGTTATAGATTTTTTCAGCCAATTCAGGCAAACCATCTTTTTTCACCAAAGGCAAAATGGCACACTTCACAGGTGCAATGGCTGGATGAAGTTTCAAAACCGTTCTGGTATCACCATCTACTTCTTCTTCGTGGAAAGCTTGGCACATGGTTAACAAGAACAAACGGTCTAAACCAATACTGGTTTCAACCACATAAGGAATATAGCTTTCGTTGGTTTCAGGATCAAAATAGCGCAATTTTTTACCGCTAAATTCTTCGTGCTTTCCTAAATCGAAATCGGTCCGTGAGTGAATTCCTTCCACTTCTTTGAACCCAAAAGGGAAATCAAATTCTATATCAACCGCTGCATTGGCGTAATGCGCCAACTTCACATGGTCGTGGTATCGATACATTGCATCTGGAGTACCCAAAGATTTATGCCAGCGCAAACGCGCTTCTTTCCAATATTCATACCATTGTAATTCGGTGCCTGGTTTGCAGAAAAACTGCATTTCCATTTGTTCGAACTCTTTCATACGCATGATAAATTGGCGGGCAACAATTTCATTTCTGAAGGCTTTACCCGTTTGTGCAATTCCAAATGGTAATTTCATTCTGCCTGTTTTTTGCACATTCAAAAAGTTTACAAAAATTCCTTGGGCAGTTTCAGGACGCAAGTACAATTGATCTTCACCGCTGTCTAAGGCACTCATTTGCGTGCTGTACATGAGGTTAAACTGACGTACTTCTGTCCAGTTTTTAGAACCGCTAATAGGACAAACAATCCCCTCATCTTCAATGAGTTGTTTGATCATAGCCAAATTACCAGTTTCTAATCCTTCCTTCAACACCGCATCCATTTGGTCAATTTTTTGTTGGTATTCAACCACACGTGGATTGGTATTGCGATACATAGTAGCATCGAAAGTTTCGCCAAAGCGTTTTGCCGCTTTTTCTACTTCTTTTTCAATTTTTTGGCGGATTTTTTCTTGGTGATCTTCGATCAAAACATCGGCGCGATATCGCTTCTTACTGTCTTTATTGTCGATCATTGGGTCATTAAATCCATCAACGTGTCCACTGGCTTTCCATACCTTAGGGTGCATGAAAATGGCAGAGTCTAACCCAACAATATTTTGGTTTAAGCGGGTCATCGACAAATACCAGTATTGACGTAAATTATTGCGGAGTTCTACCCCATTTTGACCATAGTCATATACTGCGGCTAGACCACCATAAATATCACTGCTAGGAAATACAAAACCATATTCTTTGGCGTGGGAAATAATTTTATCGAAGAGATTAGAATCGCTCATAAATTGAGTGCAAAGATAACCAATTTCCCCCAAAAAGAAGGAACTCGGTAACGAACACTTAATTTGCGATCTGCGCTTGAAAATGTTACATTTGCCATAATTAAAAATGTTTCATCTTACACCTGTAGAGTTTTGGGGATTTATTGCACTCATGTTTTTGGCAGCAGGAATTGGTATTTTGATATCCAGTTTTTTGTGGGCTAAACGCAAAAAAAAGGTATTGAGAAATTTGGAGCGACTCATTTATATTGAGAAAAACGAGGCTTTTCATGAAAATGACAGCAAAGCGCAAGACATTGAAGATGCGTTTAAATCGTTGTTCGAATCTCGCAAAGTGGAATTGCACAAATTGCAACAATTAGAAACGTATCGCAGAGATTATATTGGTAACGTGGCGCATGAATTGAAAACGCCTTTATTTTCTATTCAGGGATATATAGAAACGGTACTTGAAGATCCAGATATTGACAGAGAAACCATGTTGCTTTTTCTAGAAAAAGCCAATAAAAATGCGCAGCGTTTGGGACAAATTGTAAATGACTTGGATACAATTACCAAATACGAAAGTGGTTTTCTACAAATTGATATTGATCCTTTTGACATGTCGGTATTGGTTAATGAAGTGATTGAAGAACTTGAAATTCAAGCCAAAGAAAAGAGCATTCAGTTAAATTGCTATACCAAAGATGGAGTTTATTTAGTGAATGCAGATAAATCTAAAATTCGACAAGTAATCGTAAATTTGGTTTATAACTCAATTAAATACGGAAATCAAGGCGGTAAAACAAATATCCGATTGAGTAACACAGGCGAGAAAATAATCATTGAGGTTGCTGATAACGGCATTGGGATTCCACACCAACACTTAGGTCGTGTTTTTGAACGTTTCTATCGCGTAGACAAACACCGAAACAGAGAAACTGGTGGCAGTGGATTGGGATTAAGTATTTGCAAACATATTGTTGAGGCACATAATGAAACCATCCACGTAATGAGCACTGAGGGAGCTGGCTCTGTATTTACGTTTACCTTGCCTTGTGGGTAAGGGTAAAGTTACATTTGGGCAAATTGTAATTAATTATCATAATGAAACCTACATTGAATGATAATGCATTTTTGATCAATGCCTTTAATACCAGATATTTTATAGACCAGTCTGTGCTCATCCGTTATTCTTCGAGACCAATATCCTTTCAAATCGTATTTTAGTGGCTCTGGTTTTCCCAATCCTTTAAAAGGATCTTGTTGAATTGATTTGATCAATTCTTTAATTCTTTTTACAGCATCCAAATCAATTCCTATCCAATAGCCCATATCTTCCCAAGCATTTGGTGTAAAAATAATGTCCATTCTTAAACTGTTTCTAACTCTTCAAGAGTGAAAGACCTTAACTCTCCTTTTTCCGCTTGTTGAATGGATTCAGCTAACCTTCGGCTATTCGCATTCGTAGACAATAAATGCTGCGTTTCAATCATTGAATTATATTCTTTCAAAGAAATTACCACAACGGCATCTTCATCGTTATTTCTAGAAACGATTAACATTTCTGATGATTCAGAAACTTCATCAAAATAATTTTTGATATTTTTTCTTAATGTGGAAATTGAAACAGCTTTCATATTTTGTACACCTTAAAGTACACTCAAATGTACAAAAAAATACTTAGAATCAAAAACTATTTTTGTTGAATTTATTATTGCAATATTTAATTTCAATAGTTAAAGAAAAATTCAAATAGAAATCTCCACATCCTTGTGAGCCCATTTTTTATCCCCTAATTTTGTATTCTTATGAATTGGCCTGATCAAGAGAAAAGTGATGAAGTACCTCCGTTTTTAGACAATCTAAATCCACCGCAAATGCAAGCTGTACTCCATACCGATGGACCAGTGATGATTATTGCCGGTGCCGGCTCTGGAAAAACGCGTGTACTCACTTTTCGTATAGCCAATATCGTGCACAAAGGTGTTGACCCCTTCAACATCCTTGCCCTTACCTTCACCAATAAGGCCGCCAAAGAAATGCGCAACCGTATTGAAAAACTGGTGGGTGGCAATGCGCGAAACCTTTGGATGGGTACTTTTCATAGTGTTTTTGCCAGAATTCTTCGTCAAGAAGCCGAACGAATTGGATATCCCTCAAATTTCACAATCTACGATTCCGACGATAGCAAAAGTTTGATAAAAACCATTCTGAAGGAAATGAACATCGATGATAAAATGTACAAACCCAACTTGGTGTTAGGACGTATCTCGATGGCGAAAAACAATCTAATTACTGCCAAAGATTATTTCCAAAATGAGGAATTAATTAACCAAGACAAAGCTTCCAACCGAGGCAAATTTGCAGATATTTATTTGGCTTATACGACACGTTGCTTTAAAGCTGGAGCCATGGATTTCGACGATATTTTGGTAAATACACACATGATATTCAAACATCATGCAGATATTTTGAACAAGTGGCAACACAAATTCAAATACATTTTGGTAGATGAGTATCAAGATACAAACCATGTGCAATACATGATTACCAAAAAGTTGGCTGCTGTTACACAGAATATTTGTGTTGTGGGCGATGATGCCCAAAGCATCTATGCTTTCCGCGGTGCCAATATCCAAAATATTTTGAATTTTGAACGCGATTATCCAGATGTTTCCACTTATAAACTAGAGCAAAATTACCGTTCTACACAAATTATTGTGAATGCCGCTTCTAGCGTTATCAAAAACAATAAAAAGCAATTAGAGAAAAAAGTTTGGACCGCAAACGAAGAAGGCGACAAAATTAAAGTAACCCGAAACGCTTCAGAAAATGATGAAGGAAAAAGGGTTGCAGAGTATATTTTCGAAGACAAACAAAACGAACATCTGCCAAATAAGGCATTCGCCATTTTATACAGAACCAATGCCCAAAGTAGGGCTATGGAGGAAGCATTGCGTAGGCAAGGAATTGATTATCGTATTTATGGAGGGACAAGCTTTTACCAACGAAAAGAAGTAAAAGATTTACTTTCGTATTTGAGGTTTGTAATCAATCCCAACGACGAAGAAGCCTTAAAGCGAATTATCAACTATCCAACTCGTGGCATTGGAGAAACCTCATTAAACCGTTTAATTTATTTGTCCGGACAACAAAACATGGGCTTGTGGGAAGTGATTAAGAACATCCGCAGCTTTCCTGAAATTGGAAATGGAGGTCCTAAAATTGAAAACTTTGGCATGATGATTCAAAGTTTTATTGGTATGACGGAAACCACCAATGCTTTTGACTTAGCTACACACGTGGCCAAACAGACAGGATTGATGCGTACTTTGTTTGAAGACAAATCTGTCGAGGGAATTTCTCGCTATGAAAACATTACTGAGCTATTGAATGGTATTCAAGAGTTTGTTGAAGATGATGAAAGCGAAAAGGACAAAACTTTGGCCAACTTTTTAGAAGAAGTTGCCTTATACACCGACGATCAGAAAGACAAAGATCCAGACAGAGATTGCATTTCATTGATGACCATTCACGCCAGTAAAGGTTTAGAGTTTCCGATAGTGCATTTGATAGGAATGGAAGAGAATTTATTCCCTTCTCAAATGGCATTAATGAATCGACAAGAATTGGAAGAAGAGCGTAGGTTGTTTTATGTCGCGGTTACAAGGGCAGAAAGAAAACTTTATTTGAGTTTCGCAACAAGCAGATTCAAATACGGCAGCTTAATTCCTTGTGAGCCGAGCAGATTTATTGACGAAATTGATGCCAAATATTTGGATATGAGTTTGGCTTCGATGAAAAGCAAGGCTGTTTATCAAAGAAATAGCGACGAAGAACAATTTGTAAGTGCCAATAAACCAACTTCGAACAAATCAATATTCACCACACCAAAGGCGGCAGCTCCGCTCCCACCTGAAGATCCTAATTTTGTAGCAGGGGATATTAGTCATTTAAAAGTTGGAGACATGGTGCAGCACCAACGCTTTGGAAGAGGTGTAGTTGCAGAAATTGAGGGTGAAGGACAAAATCAGAAAGCCAAGGTAAATTTCGATAATATTGGCACCAAGGTTTTGGTATTGAAATTTGCTAAGATGCGAATTTTATAATTTGCAACCACACTCAGTTAAAAATTCGGCATTTCTATAATTTTAAATTGAAGAGGGAATGAAATGAGCCAAGAAACCGATTTGCCAATTTCGGAGTTCATGGTTATTTGCCCCCCAAGCATGTTTACCCTAGATTTTACGCTATTTGTTCCAATGCCTGAAATCATGGTGCTCACATCAAATCCGGTTCCATTGTCTTCTAGGTAAATTTCAATTTGCTCATTTCGCTCAAAAATATCAATTGTTACTTTTTTTGCGCGACCATGCTTATGTGAATTCTGCAAAAACTCTTGTAAAATTCTAAATACATTTATTTTTTGAATGGATGAAAACTCATGTTTCAAATCATAAAAATGATACTGTATTTCTATATCCAAACTTGCCGCCATGGCTTTAAGTTCTCGCTCAACCATTTCTATGAAAGTTAACTCCTCAATCCATGGTGGATATAAACGATAGGCATAATTTCGAATATCCTTATTAATTTCTGACAATGTTGATTCAACAATCTCATTGGTTGTATTTCCAGACCTATTTAACATTAACAAAATTGAAAGTCTATTTAAAATATCATCATGCAGTTCAACGGCAATTCTTTTGCGCTCTAATTCTACTGCAGTGGTTTGTATGCTATTTGCATTTAATTGCAAATTTAAATTTTTCTCTAACAACGTGTTGGTAGTGCGAAAAGTTGACAAAATTTTATCGGTTAAGGTAACGGCAATAGCTGTTACCTCTAACATTGGCAGTATCAAAAGCCAGAAGATGGTACTGTTATAATCGATTTCATGATTTTTGAATGATATTATCAAAAACACAAAGGCATTGATCGTATTAAAAAGCAAAACCAAATACATATAAGAAAACTTCTTATAAACTCTATAGTGAATAAATGGAATTGAACAAATAATTAAAATCAAAATCAAAAATGTAAATTGAATAATGTTGACAGATAGATTTTGACTTTTTTCTAACCCATTATTGGGAAAAACTAATACATAGATAAAAAAAATTGTTGCCAAGAGCAATACGCAGGAAATAATACGTCGTATCCATTTCGTTTGGGGTTTAACTTGTAAATAATCTACCAAAAACTCACACAAGGCAAATCCAGAAACAAACAACAAATACATTCTCAAAATGCTATTTAAATGCGGGGTATTGGGATAGAGATAAAATTTCAAGTGACCCGATGATAGAACAAAGAATGAGATATTACTTAATATCCATAAAGAGAAAATTAAAAATGTTTTTGACTTATTTTTAATCCCCAAAAAAAGTGCAAATACGAAATATAGAAAAAAGACACCATAAAGAAAACCAAAGAAGTATTCCACTCTTGAATTATATGCTAAAAATTGGGGGAGGCTCCAAATTTTAACCATAAGATGAGGCAATTTCCCAGATCTTACATATTTCACAATAATGGTGTAATTGCCCGGGTTTGAAACTTTCAATATCCCTGAGGGATTTCTGGTTTTGATTAAAGAATTAGTTAATTTAATTTCATCTCCAGCAACAGCAATTTTTGAAATTTCCTTGTTGGGGGATATCGCGTAGGCTTCAATCAAATCGGCCAATGGATCTGGCAATTCTATTACCAACTCCGAAAGATGTTGAAGATTAGTTTCGTATACAAACCAACGTTCACAGTCTGCATTCCCTTTGTAATTAGTAACACTTAATTGCTTTGAATTTTGGATTTCAAGATATTGCTGCAACGAAATTCTATTTTGGGTACAATAAATACTCTTGGGTACTAATTGTTGTCCCTCAATTTGAGTAAACCCAATGTTAAAAGAGAGAAATAATACAAATAAAGTGAAGTATCTTATTGTACGGTTAATGTTCAATGCACGAAAAATTAGGCAATTATGCGATATTTATGGGCAATATTAATCAATTCACCTATAGAATTAATTTCTAATTTGCGAAAAATATTCTTTTTATGCGTTTCTAAGGTGTAAATACTAATATTTAATTTGTTCGCTAATTCTTTAGAAACATTACCAGAAACCAATTCTCGCATTAATTCAAGTTCACGTTTAGTTAGTAATCCAATGGCTGAAAATATTTCTTCACTTTTTATGGTATCGGTGTTACTTTCAATTTCCGGATAAGAGCAAAACACCAACGATTCATTTTTAATTATTTGAATCAAGTGTTGCGAATCTATGTCTTTAGAGATACATGCATTTATGCCGGAATGTTTTGCTTTGAGAATTAGATATGAATCCACAAATGAAGAAAACATAATAATTTTAAATTTCCCATATTTCCTTATCTCTTTGGCAATTTCAAATCCCGATTCATTTTTAAGTTGCGCATCCATTATCACAACATCTACATGATTCTTTTTATCTGAAAGAAATTGAATTAAATTAGCGCCAGAATTAAACAATCCCTTAGGAGTTAGACCTACTTCATTAGAGAGAATTTGATTTAGACCTTCTAAAACAACTTGATGATCGTCGCAAATAACAATATTTAAATTTGTAATTGATTGATTCATTATATGCTTGAAAACAATGTCTAATTGTTAAATACTGATACGATATTACGCTACTTAGGCAATTTTTAGATACCAAAATTTTGGTATCTTTAGGAGATGTAATTTAATTTTGCAAACGGCAATATTCTTCAAATTTAAGAAAACGACAATTGTTTGAATCAATAGCAAATTACTAAAATTTGATTTCAAATTCAAATTGTTATTTATTAAATAATTCACTATCTTTGCACTCCCATTTTGGAGAAATGGGATTTTAACTAAAGATATTTAAAACAAAAAAACTATGGCAACAAAGATTAGATTGCAAAGACACGGAAGAAAAAAACGTGCTTTCTATCACATTGTGGTGGCGGACTCACGTGCTCCGAGGGATGGCCGTTTTATCGAAAAAATCGGTACGTACAACCCCATCACCAATCCTGCAACCATCGACCTAGACGTTAACAAAGCCGCTCAATGGCTTTTGAATGGAGCTCAACCAACTGACACCGCCCGTGCGATTCTTTCGTACAAAGGTGCCGCTTACAAAAAACACTTACAAGTTGGTGTAAACAAAGGTGCAATTACTCAAGAAGATGCTGACAAAAAATTTGCAGCTTGGATGAGTGAGAAAGATGCGAAAGTTGAAGCTAAAAAATCCGGATTGGCAAGCACTGCTGCTCAGATTAAAGCAGATGCAATGAAAGCAGAAACCAAACGTAAAGAAAGCATCGCTGCAAAAATCGTAGCGAAAAACACAGTAGTAGAAGAAGTTGCTGAAGAAGTAGCAGAAGCTAACGAAGAAGTTGCAGAAACTACCGAAACAGTTACTGATACAACAGAAGAAGTAGTAGAAACTACTGAAGAAGTTGCTGTAGCTACTGAAGCAGTGGAAGAAACCACAGAAGTAGTTGCTGAAACTGCAGAAGCGGTTGAAGAAACTACTGAAACAAGCAGCGAAGAAACTTCTTCTGAAGAAGCTACAAGCGAAGAAACCGCCGCTGAATAATTCACGGTATGATGTTGCCTCCCAAAACCACAATCGTTGGGAAAATCGTTTCCAAACACGGGTTTAAAGGCAATTTAAATATTTCAATCATTTCATCGTTCTACGATGAAATCAATGAAGGGGATTACCTTTTTGTCATAATCGACCAAAAAGGGGTCCCCTTTTTTATTGAATCACTCAATACAACAAAACAAATTGTGAAACTGCAATTTGTAGATTCTGAAACTCAAGCGTTAGACCTTGTTGGAAAAGAAATCGCGATTGCCTTCGATATTGACCACGAATCACCTAATCCCAATGGTTTAGATGGATATATTCTTTACGACCAATTCGATCACCTCATTGGCGATATCAAAGCAATTGAAGAATACCCAGGACATCCAATGCTAGTGGTTATTGGCGAAAATCGCGAAATATTAATCCCTTTAATTGAAGATTGGATTACCAATTTAAACGAAGATTTACGAACTTTGAAAATGACACTTCCTGAAGGACTTATAAATCCAGAAGAATATGAAGATTGATATCATTTCAGCAGTACCAGATTTACTCATTAGCCCGCTTACAAATAGCATTCCCAAAAGAGCTGTAAACAAAGGACTTGTGGAAATCAATTTCCATAACCTACATGATTTTGGAACAGGTAAATACCAACAAATAGACGACAGTCCTTTTGGTGGTGGTGCCGGTATGGTGCTCATGCCTGAACCCCTTGCGCAATGTATAGAGTCCCTCAAAAAAGATACCCACTACAACGAAATTATATACCTCACCCCCGATGGTGAAACTTTTGATCAGAAAATGGCCAATAGTCTCTCTTTGGTTGATAATCTAATTTTTATTTGCGGACATTACAAAGGCATTGACCAACGTATCCGCGATATTTATGTAACCAAAGAAATTTCATTGGGTGATTTCGTGCTTAGCGGAGGGGAAATTGCAGCGTGTGCAATTGTAGACGCAATTGTTCGACTTATACCAGGTGTTATTGGTAATGAAGAATCTGCACTTTCAGATTCCTTTCAAGACAATCTGCTTGCCCCACCTTTATATACCCGCCCTGAAACATTCCAAAACCTAACGGTTCCGGGTGTTCTTTTGAGCGGAAATCACAAATTAATTGACGAATGGCGCTTCGAACAATCTATTGAAAGAACAGAAAAATTGCGACCAGATTTATTAAAAAACAAAGAATGAAACTTCAATTAAAACGCCCCTTGGTGGTCTTCGATTTGGAAACTACTGGCATAAGTGTTACAGCAGACCGTATTGTAGAAATTTGCATGTTAAAGGTTAACCCAGATGGGCAAGAAGAAATTCGTACCTACCGCGTGAATCCTGAAATGCCAATCCCTTCCGGGGCCAGTGAAGTACATGGAATTTACAACGCAGATGTGGCAGACAAACCAATTTTCAAAACGCTTGCCCCCGAAATAAATACCTTTTTGAAAGATTGTGATTTTGGGGGATTTAACTCCAACAAATTTGATTTCCCCTTGCTTGTAGAAGAATTCTATCGTGCAGGAATCGATTTTGATATTGAAAAACGCAAATTTATTGACGCCCAAAGAATTTACCATTTTAAGGAACCTCGTAATTTAAAAGCAGCGCTTAAATTTTATTGCGAACAAGACCTTGAAAATGCGCATTCAGCTGAAGCAGATACTGTTGCCACTTGGCAAGTATTAAAAGCTCAAATTGAACGCTACGATGATATCCCTCATGATATTGAAGGACTACATAAAATGAGTGGTCAAAGTAATTTGGCTGATCTTGCAGGTCGCTTAATTATTGATAATAAAGGCGAAACAGTATTTAACTTTGGAAAACACCGCGGTAAATCGGTGAAAGAAATACTTAAAAACGAACCGAGTTACTATAAATGGATGATGGATGGCGATTTTCCTCAACAAACCAAAATGGTACTTACCAGAATTCGATTAAGCCTTAGAAACGAATGAGCCAAAAACATACAATTACCATTGTAAAGGAAACTGATGAATGGTTGGTAATTAACAAACCACCATTTGTTCCGTCTTTACCAGAAAGAGGTAAATTTACCGCTGAATCTGTGATGGATTGGAGCCGCCGTTTTTGGCCTGATGCAATATTGTGCCATAGAATTGACCGTGAAACTTCTGGGGCGTTGCTCATTGCCAAGAACTTAGAAGCTTTCAAACATTTAACAATTCAATTTGAACACCGCACGGTGCAAAAAAAGTACCACGCCATTGCCGATGGCCGGGTTGCATTTGAAGATTTATGGGTTGATTTGCCCATAAATACCGAACAAATTGGTAAAATTAGAATTGATAAAATCAATGGGAAACCTGCACAAACCCGTTTCCAAACGCTCAAATTATACAAACATTTTACATTGCTAGAATGTGAACCTAAAACAGGTCGTCTTCACCAAATCAGGGTGCATTTGGCTTCACAAAATGCCAAAATTTCAGGCGACACATTGTATAAAAGTATCGTCCCAAAATTGAGTACTATTAAAAGGAAGATTTCCGGGGAAGACACCGATTTAATTACCCGTTTTGCGTTACATGCCAAAAGTTTAGAATTCAACGATCTCGATGGCAGTCGCGTTAAAATAGAAACGGAATATCCAAAAGACTTTGCAGTTTTCTTGAAATTATTAGAAAAATACGACCAATATTAATATGTTACTCTCCCCTTCTGAATTGCCATTACGCGTAAAACAATGGGGTAAACCATTGAAGGCGATGCTTTTGAAACTCAAAGCCAAGCCACCTAAAGATTTAGATGAGATTTTTGAGAAGTACCATAATGAAGCATTCAAAAAAATAGATTGCCTCGATTGCGGAAATTGCTGCAAAACAACTAGCCCAATGTTTTTTGATAAAGATATCGAGCGTTTGAGCATTGCGCTTAAAATGAAACCAGGTGCTTTTATTGAAAAGTACTTATTTATGGATACAGATGGCATTTATGCTTTAAAATCTGCGCCTTGTCCTTTCTTAGGAAACGACAACCACTGTCACGTTTACGATGATCGTCCTAAAGCTTGCAGAGATTACCCACATACGAATCACCGAAAAATGCATACTTACTTGCATTTGGGTGCAAAAAACGCAGAAATCTGTCCTGCTGTTTTTAATATCCTCGAAAAACTAGAGGAATCAATTATTGAAAGCCAAGGAATGAAAAGAAAAAAATAGAATGAACGAATATTACGTAATGTTAACCGAAATCTTTGTTTGTAGTAATAATTGAAGGCGAAATTTGTAACATAATAGACGTTATTGATAATTTTCATAGGCTATTAGTTTGGTTTATCCCTCTCCTATTTTATGGAGGGGGATTTTTATTTCAAGTTTGTTAGAACTTGTTTTTCCACATCATGCTTTCTACAGGGCGGTTTGGTTGGCCACTATATTTTGCATTTTTCTTTGTGTTGTAAGGAACCAATATTTCACCATCGGCTGGAAAATAAATCAACTGACCAATTGGCATGCCTGCATAAACGCGCACCGGCATTTTTACAGAAATTTCTAGTGTCCAATTTCCGCAGAAGCCAACATCACCTTTACCCGCTGTAGCATGAATATCAATTCCCAATCGACCGGTGCTGCTTTTTCCCTCCAAAAAAGGAATATGCGCATGACTTTCGGTGTATTCTTCAGTAACTCCCAAATAAAATTTATCTGGCATTAAAAGAAATCCTTCATCAGGGATTTCAAAATGCTCAATCATATTGTGCTTTTTGGCATCTAATTCCGTATCGGTATACAAAGCCAAATATTTACCCAAATGCACATCATAACTGTTGCTACCCAAACAATCCCTATTGTATGGAGTGACAACAATTGTTCCTTTCTCCATTTCTTCAAGTATACGTGAATCAGATAAAATCATGGGGCAAATATAAGATTTTTAAAAGTAAAATTAATACCAGATTAAAATCTCAACTTAGGTTCAACTTTACCAATTTTCTGGGTAAAACTGATACTAGGAACCGGAAAACTAAAATAGTTTGTTAAATGTTGCGCACTTCCATCGCTATTTTGAATATCATATTCCCCGCCAAAATTAGAATAATAGGCCAATCCAAATGACCAACTCTTGGTGTCGTTTTTATTGCTAATTAAGCGCAGTTGAAGATTTGCAAAAAGCGTAGTTCTATTGACAACCTTATTAATGGAGGTTGTTTTATATGGAGAGGCTAATGGATTTGATGGATCCAACAAGGTTTTATTTCCATTTTCATCTAATACCCATTGTGAAACATTGGATATTCTTTGATTGCCCGTATTAAACCAAAGTTCACCAATGAGATATACGGTTGGAGTTAATTTTTTACTTCCCCCAATATTATACATGAGAGATGCATTTGGAGAGAAGTTGGCAGTAAAATAACCCATACAAACCGTAAAATGATCATAATCATCACCGAATGAATAACCGGCATACAGAACATTCATTTTTGCTTTGTGCGGATCTTTCAAAAACAAACTGGTAATGGCAATATCGCCAATTAATAACCGTTGGTTATTTTCAACATCTACCGAGTATTTTGGTGATGCATAAAAATAAAGTGGCAATACTACTCCTGCTGAAACATTAAGATTATTGGTGATTCCATATTGGAAATCATTCATGAAAAAATTAAAATTGTGATAATACAGGGTTTTAGCGGGCAAACTAATACCCGATTGCATAAAAATGTAACGGTAGCAATGGTGGTTATCGGTTGGGGTTTTGAACTTACTGGTATCTGTAGTTGTTGAATCTGGCAAAGCACTGATTCCTTTTGCTTTTTCAAACACAAAAAACGATACCAAAAACAGCAACAATATTCTCATTCTGCCGCAAAATTACAATTCAAAGTTGAAACTATATCTTGTGAAGAGCATTTATTTGCCAACACTTTATACTTGTGTCGTCGCTGCAAGTGACAAACATTGTGTCACTTAACCACAGACAACCATTTACTGAGCTTTTGTGTCCTTCAAATTTCACATTGTCAATTACTTTCAGTAAAGAATAATCATGGGCATTCCACAAACGAATTGTTTTATCCATGCTGGTTGTTGCTAAAAACGACATAGCAGGATTGGATTTTGCAGCATGAATGGTAAACCAATGTGCATCAAGGGTATGTATATTATTGCCTTCTGAATTCCAAATCTTCAATTTAGAGTCTCTACCCGCAGAAACCAAATGATCATTCACGGTTTCTAAAGCAAAAACACTATTTCCATGTGCTTTTCGGGATTCCTGTATTTCTAAATCGTTATTCATTATATAAATATTCCCATCTGAACTGGCAACGTAAACCATTGATTTTGAATAATGAATGGCCCTCAAACTTTGTTCCGAAAGCCGAATGGATTTATGAATTCTGGTATACCAATCTGATACATTCAAAATACCATCGCCACCAACGGTAAGAATTATATCCTCGGAAATTACATGGATACCAAAAATTCCTTTGGTATGTAATTTTTGCATGATTGGCGTGTTACCCAGTTTTAAATAATACAACGTTCCAGATTGACATCCAACCAATACCATCTGTAAATTTGGTATGAGTGCCATGCTGTAAATAGCCTCAGGAACATTTGCAAATAGGATACCTTCGTTTGAATTACCCGGTTGCCAATGAATGACATACCCATCGGATCCCCCAGAAAAAAAACCACCATTTTCGTCATTACACAAGCAATAAACCGATTGTTTATGTCCGTTGTAATTCTGAACCAAAGAAACTTGTAACTTTGTGGGCATGGCGTTTATTCAAAAGTGGGAATGTACTTCTGGGGCAAAATTATATTTGTGGGAAATACGACCCGTAAGTTCCCAAATTTACGCAGAAAATGGCATAAAACACAGTGCGAGAGAATTAGAAAAGTCATCGGTGAAAGAAATTATTCAGTTATTACATCCCAATGCGGAATTAAAAAAAGACGATTTTGGAAAGCCCTATTTAAATGAAAACAGCCTACAAATCAACTACAGCCACGCCAAAAATATTCTTTTTTGGGGGGAACATGCAGCGTTTAAAATTGGTGTAGATGTAGAACATTTAAGACCACAACTTGCAACAATCAAACACAAGTTTTGCAGGGAGGATGAATTTGAATTTATCCCATCTGAGAATGCAATTTCCTATTTGTTGGCTATTTGGAGCGCAAAAGAGGCAATCTACAAGGCCTATGGAAAAAAGGAAGTTGATTTCCAAAAACACATGCAAATTCTACCGTTTGAATTAGGCAATGAAGGCGTGATTGCTGCAAATTTTTTATTGGGCAATCCAACTGCAATGAATGTCCATTACTCATTTGACGGAGAAGTTATCAAATGTTGGACAGTTTTTCCGTGTTAATTATTTTTTAACATAAATCCTTGCAGGATTCCCAATTACTGTTGCACCGGCAGGAACATCTTTGGTTACGACAGAACCAGCACCCACTATCGCATTTTCACCAATTGTGATATTGCTCATGATGGTAGAACCAGATCCAATGGAAGCTCCTTTTTTGATTAGGGTTTTTTCCATGATCCAATCGTCGGCGGTTTTCAATTCTCCGGTATCGGTAACTGCCTTAGGAAATCTGTCATTGATAAAGGTTACAGAATGTCCTACAAAAACTCCATCTTCAATTTCTACTCCCTCACAAATAAAACTGTGGCTAGAAATTTTACACCTGTTTCCAATTTTAACACCCCCTTGGATTTCAACAAAGGCACCCACTTTGGTTTCATCGCCAATAATACAATTGTAGGCATTTACGAATTGAAAAATCTTGGTATTCGGACCTACTTGCACATTTTTCAAGCAATGGTAAGGGGTTTCTTTGTTTAAAATTTCCATAATTACAATATTACAACCTGAAGAATTATTTGCAAACAGAATTTTACCAAATATTTTTTCTAAGTCTAAAATAAGTTCAATAACTTTGAATCCTTTGAAGATGAATACAAACAGCTGGTCTCTCGGAATATTGTGCTACAATGAGGAAGAAAACATTGAAAACACCATTAAAAAAGCACATGCTGTTTTGGAAAAACTTCAACAACCTTATGAAATATTGGTGATTGATGACGGCAGTTCCGACAAATCGAAAGAGGTTATTTTGAATACAATTGATTTAATACCTCAAGCAAAACTCATTGCGCATGAGTTAAATAAAGGAATTGGCGAAGCACTTCATACGTTTTACTCAAGTGCTCAAAATGAAAATGTGGTTTATACCCCTGGCGATGGTCAATTTGATTACGAAGAATTATTTTTGGTTCCAACCTTTCAACAGGGATATTATGTTTCATTTTATAGAATTGAGAACACAACATATTCATTGTTCAGAAACATATTAACTTTGATAAATAAAAAGATAAATGCTGTTTTTTTAGGATTAAAATTGAGGGACGTGAATTGGGTGAAGATTTACAAAAAGCAGGATTTGGAACAATTAAACCTAGAAATTAGAAGTTCATTGGTTGAGTCTGAAATTTCTGCAAAATTATTTTTCTTGGGGCGCAAAATTATAGAAATTGAATCGAAATATTTGCCAAGAATGTATGGCCAAAGCAAAGGTGCTTCTTGGGCAATTTTAAAAAAAGCCATTTTTGATACGCTTTTGTTGGTGCGCGTTATTGGAAAGTTTCGCCGTCAACAAAAAAACAACCGTTACAACAGTAATTAAATTGATTTTTTACAAATTTACCGTCCTATACATTAACCCTATTGCTCCGAAAATCAGTATATTTGCAAGTTTTTTATGCAATATATACGCAATTTTTGTATCATCGCCCATATTGACCATGGCAAAAGTACCTTGGCCGACCGTTTATTAGAATACACAAAAACGATCGATAAGCGTCATATGCAAGCACAATTGCTTGACGACATGGATATTGAAAGAGAGCGAGGAATTACCATTAAAAGTCATGCTATTCAAATGAATTATGAGCTTGATGGTCAGTTATATTGCCTAAATCTTATTGATACTCCGGGTCACGTCGATTTCTCATACGAAGTGAGTCGTTCAATCGCTGCTTGTGAAGGCGCTTTGTTAATTGTTGATGCTTCTCAAGGTATTGAAGCACAAACAATTTCAAATTTATTCATGGCAATGGAACACGATTTAACCATTATTCCCGTATTAAATAAAATTGACTTACCTGGTGCAATGCCTGAAGAAGTTAAAGATGAAATTGTTGATTTGATAGGTTGCGACAGAGATACAATACTTTCCGCTTCGGGTAAAACAGGGGCAGGGGTATTTGACATTCTTAGGGCCATTATTGAGCGTGTTCCTGCTCCAAAAGGAGATGTAACTAAACCTCTTAAAGCGTTAATTTTTGATTCTGTTTTTAATCCATTTAGAGGAATTATTGCATATTACAGGGTAATGGATGGTGTAATGCATAAAGGTCAACATGTAAAATTCATGAATACCGGAATGGATTACCTTGCAGATGAGGTAGGTGTATTAAAATTAGAATTACTGCCTAAGCAAGAAATTAAGGCTGGCGATGTTGGTTATATCATTTCAGGCATTAAAGATGCGAAAGAAGTAAAGGTGGGTGATACAATTACCGACTTTAAAAATCCTTCACTTGATCATATCAATGGTTTTGAAGATGTAAAGCCAATGGTATTTGCCGGTATTTATCCTGTTGAAACAGAAGATTTCGAAGAACTTCGTGAAGCAATGGGTAAATTGCAATTGAATGATGCAAGTATTGTTTTTGAACCTGAAAGTTCAGCGGCTTTGGGTTTTGGATTTAGATGTGGATTTTTGGGAATGCTGCATCTTGAAATCATCCAAGAGCGCTTAGAGCGTGAATTTGGAATGGTTGTTATTACCACTGTTCCAAACGTAAGTTATATCTGTTATACTACCAAAGGTGAAGAAATCCTTGTAAATAATCCAAGCGATCTGCCTAGTCCAGACAAAATAGATTATGTTGAAGAGCCTTATATTGCTGCAACCGTAATTACCAAAAGTGATTGGGTTGGACCAGTAATGAGTTTGTGTTTGGATAAACGCGGTATGCTTAAAAATCAAGTTTATTTGACTTCAGACCGCGTTGAACTTTCATTTGACATGCCTTTGGCTGAAATTGTATTTGACTTTTATGATCGTTTAAAAACCATTTCTAAAGGATATGCTAGTTTCGATTATCATCCAATTGGTTACAAGGAAAGCAAATTGGTTAAAATGGATATTTTACTCAATAGCAAACAGGTTGATGCTTTGAGTGCCATCATTCACAAAGACAATGCATACGATTTAGGGAAAAAGATTTGCAAAAAACTCAAAGATTTGATTCCTAAACAACAATTTGAAATTGCCATTCAAGCTGCCATTGGAGCAAAAGTTATTGCCCGTGAAACAATTTCCGCAATGCGTAAAGACGTGACTGCCAAGTGTTATGGTGGTGATATTAGCCGAAAACGCAAATTGTTAGAAAAACAAAAAGAGGGTAAAAAACGCATGCGTTCAGTAGGAAATGTAGATATTCCTCAAAGTGCCTTCATGGCTGTTTTAAAGCTGAACGATTAATATCTTTGAGGGAAGATGAAATTCCCTCAACTAAAAACAGAAGAAGAATCCATTCTTGCACTTTCTTTTCTAAAGGGCGTTGGCCCTGTTTTAGGAAAAACTTTGTTGCAACATTATGGATGTGCAAAAGCAATTTTCGAGTCTTCAGATAGCGAATTACTGGGCATTGACGGCATTGGAAAGTCACACCTTGCAAACATTCGTGCGACTCTAGATTTTGCAAAAGTCCAAAAAGAATTGACTTTTTGCAAATCTAAAAATATTTCAATCCTCCCCTATTTTCATGAAAAATATCCCCTGCGATTAAAGCAGCTGGTAGATAGTCCACTTTTTCTTTTTACATCTGGAAAAGCAGATTTAAATCCCCCAAAATCAATTGGCATTGTTGGAACCCGTAAACCAACTAAAAATGGGGTGCAAATTACACAACAAATTATTAAAGATCTAATTGGTGTAAATGTTCAAATTATAAGTGGATTGGCTTATGGAATAGACGGTATTGCCCATCAATATTCTCTAGAATCTAATATTCCAACTGTAGGGGTTTTGGCACATGGGTTGGATACAATTTATCCAAAAGCACATACGGAAATTGCCCGAAAAATGATCCAAACCAACGGCGCTGTGATTTCTGAAATGCCATCAGAGACAGAAATTCATCCCGACCTTTTTCCTCGAAGAAACAGAATTGTTGCAGGCATGTGCGATGCCCTTTTGGTTGTTGAAAGCGCCTTAACGGGTGGAAGTATGGCCACTGCTCAAATTGCACACAGTTACGACAGAGAAGTATTGGTAATACCAGGCAATCCAAACGACCCAATGAGTAAAGGCTGCAATGCCATGGTAAAAAGGAATGTGGCTCACCTCGTTGAAGACGCCGCCGATATTATTCAAATCATGAAATGGGATAGAAAAGGCCCTTCAATTCTTATCCAACAATTGGATATTTTTCCAAGTTTAAACGACGATGAAAAAAGAATCATGCAAATGTTGTCAGAGAAAAAATTCCATATTGACGAACTCACCAATTATGCGAATATTCCATTACATAGAATAACCTTAGGGCTTTTAGAACTTGAACTGAAAGGACTTATCCAGGTATTGCCTGGAAAATTCTATCAAAGAATTTTATAAAAAACGCCCTTGAAATTTCAAGAGCGTTGTATCAATTATTTGGAACTAATTATTATTTCTTTTTAGCACGTTGCTGCGCCTTCATTGCTTCTTCCATTCTTTTTTGGAAGCCAGACTTTACAACTGGCTTTTTGCGACTTTCCGCAATTTGCGCATGTAATTTTTTGTCATCAACCATTTTACGAATTGCCCATTGTTGACCAAATGTAATCATGTTACTTACAAAATAATACCATGTTAATCCTGAAGCATAATCGTTCAATACACCTAAGAAAATTACCGGCATAAAATACCCAATCCATTTCATTTGACCAGTAACACCAGATATTTGATTGTTCAAATGCGTATAAATCAAGGTTGAAGCAGTCATCATTAAGGTAAACAAACTAATATGATCACCATAAAAAGGAATATTAAATCCAAAGTTGAAAATACTGTCATAACTACTCAAGTCATGCGACCACAAAAAGGATTTTTGACGCAATTGAATGGCATTAGGGAAAAACTGGAACATGGCAAACAAAATTGGCATTTGCAATAACATCGGTATACAACCACTCAGTGGACTTACCCCAGCTTTTTTATATAAAGACATGTTATCGGCTTGAGTCTTTTGCATATCGTTGCCATTTTTTTCTTTAATCGCATCAATTTCGGGTTTCAAAATTCTCATTTTGGCAGTAGAAATATAAGATTTATATACCAAAGGCAATAACATTATTTTGATAATCACTGTAAGTAATAAAATAATAATTCCCATGTTTCCAATGGTTCCTTCTAATGCTGAAAACACGGGAACTACGATATATCTATTCACCCATCCAAAAATACCCCATCCCATCGGAATAACACGCTCAATGCCATGATTTGGCATTCCAACCGAAGCTGCTTGCATGGTGTAAAAATGATTTGGACCAAAATAATAGGCCATATTCACAACTTTGTTTTCCTCACCTTCAAAATCAACGAACACATCGGAGCTCATTTTCTTGAGCTTATTTTCATTATTAACTTTATCCCAAGATAATTTTGCATCTGTTGAAAATCCCGATTTGTTAATTAAAATTGATGAGAAATATTGTTGTTTAAACCCAAACCATTCCAATCTGTTTTTTAAAACTTCTGTTGTAGGTTCTGATATTTTTAACTTATCAGGATCTTCACTTGGCATTTTATAAACCAATGCAGTGTTTTGATCCTCCCATTTTTTATGGCGCTCTTGTTTATTTAATGTTGCAATCCACGAAAATTTGAAATCAGAATTTCCTCTTCTAATATAATTGTTCATTCCATGAATGGTAAAATTGTAGTTCACCACAAACATGTTTGTATCGGTCAAGGAATAATCTTGCTGAATATAACTCGAATCATTTATTTTTAATTTGAGGGACAAAGACTTTGGAGTTTGATTTTCAACCTGCCAGAAATAATTTGCACTGTTAATTGTTTGGCCATTTTGATCTGTCCATGTCCATGATTGGTGATTATCTATTGGATCTAATAAAACCAAAGGGGTTGAATCAGCACGTTGATATTGAGTCAATATCACTTTTGAAACAGTACCACCTTGGGAATTAATTGTAACCAATAGATTTTTATTGGCAATACATAATTCTTTTGCTAATCCAGTTGCGGAAGCCGCAAAATTTGTTTTGTCTTTTAGGACCGAATCTTTGTCAATTGAATTTGCATTCTTTTGATTGAATTTTGCAGAGTCTAATTTGTTTTGAATTTGTTCTTTTTCAAGAACAATTCTATTTAAACTGTCTTGACTTTTTTGAATGAGTGCTTGTTGTTCAGGGCTTGGTGCAGTGTACCAATAATATCCTGTTAAAATTAGGAAAATCAGCGAAAATCCTATTACCGTATTACGATCCATAAATTTGAGAATGCGAATGTACAACAAGCGAATAAAGTAAAAAAGGTGTTTTTTACACTTAATAAAAAAAAAAATTGAGTTGGAATTATTATTTACTATCTTTGCACCCTGAAAAACACATGATGGTAAACAAAGGTAAAATATCACAAATCATTGGTCCAGTTGTCGATGTAAGCTTTAACGAATCTGGATCAACTTTACCTAAAATTTACAACTCATTGACTGTAATCAAAGAAAATGGTCAAAAGTTGGTTTTAGAAGTACAACAACACTTAGGTGAAAACATGGTAAGAACGATTGCTATGGATGGAACTGAAGGATTACGCAGAGGCATGGACGCTGTTGACTCGGGTTCAGCTATTACGATGCCAACCGGAGATGGAATTCGCGGACGTTTGCTTAACGTTATTGGCGATGCTATTGATGGTATGGAAGCTTTAGATAATAGCAATGGACGCCCAATTCACGCAGCTGCTCCAACTTTCGAAAATCTAAGTACAAGCTCTGAACCTCTTTACACAGGTATCAAAGTAATTGATTTACTTGAACCATATGCAAAAGGTGGTAAAATTGGATTGTTTGGTGGTGCAGGTGTTGGTAAAACTGTATTGATTATGGAATTAATCAACAACATTGCAAAAGCATATAGCGGTATGTCTGTATTTGCAGGTGTTGGTGAAAGAAGTCGTGAAGGAAATGACTTACTTCGTGAAATGATCGAATCTGGCGTAATTCGTTACGGTAAAGAATTCGTTGAAAGCATGGAAGAAGGTGGTTGGGATTTGTCTAAAGTAAATATGACTGAACTTGCTGAAAGTCAAGCGACATTGGTTTTCGGACAAATGAATGAGCCTCCAGGAGCACGTGCACGTGTTGCATTGAGTGGTTTAACAGTTGCTGAATATTTCCGTGATGGAGATGGAACAGGTGCTGGTAAAGATATCCTTTTCTTCATTGATAATATCTTCCGTTTCACACAAGCAGGTTCTGAAGTTTCTGCGTTATTAGGTCGTATGCCTAGTGCCGTTGGTTACCAACCTACCCTTGCTACTGAAATGGGTGTGATGCAAGAACGTATTACTTCAACTACACGTGGTTCTATTACCTCTGTGCAAGCTGTATATGTACCTGCCGATGATTTAACAGATCCAGCTCCAGCAACAACTTTCGCCCATTTAGATGCTACAACAGTATTGAGTCGTAAGATTGCTGAGTTAGGAATTTATCCTGCAGTGGATCCTTTGGATTCAACATCTCGTATTCTTTCTCCTGAAGTTTTAGGTAAAGAACATTATGGTTGTGCCCAAAGAGTAAAAGAATTGTTACAACGTTATAAAGAACTTCAAGACATCATTGCCATCTTAGGTATGGATGAATTAAGTGAAGAAGATAAATTAGTCGTTTCTCGCGCTCGTCGTGTTCAACGTTTCTTGTCTCAACCTTTCCACGTTGCTGAACAATTTACAGGTATCCCAGGCGTATTGGTAGACATTAAAGAAACCATCAAAGGATTTAACATGATCATGGATGGTGAAGTTGACGAATATCCAGAAGCTTCTTTCAACTTAGTTGGAACAATTGAAGATGCCATTGCAAAAGGTAAAAAATTATTAGAAGAATCTGCTGCTTAATTATGCAAGTTGAAGTATTATCCCCAGACAAAACATTATACACCGGTGACGCTGATGTAATCACTTTGCCAGGTGCAAATGGTAGTTTCCAAATCATGGCCAATCACGCAGCTATGATTGCCAATTTGAAATCTGGACAAATGGAAATCAAATCTGGTTCAGATGTTCATTCATTTGAAGTATCTGGTGGATTGGTTGAGGTACTTAAAGATAAAGTAGTTGTATTGGTTTAATTAATCCAAAATTTATATAAGAAGGCCACCCCTAAAAAGGTGGCCTTCTTTTTTTGTTTTACTATCCCGTCCTGAAATAAGTTGTCACATAACTATCTATAAATTAAAGACCGAAGTACTCAAAAAACAAACCCAAGCATTACGTTAAATTATAAAACCCAAACGTTAAACAAATTTAAAAAAAGAATTTTGTATAGAGTTATACACATTTTCATAAACAATTACACAATATAATTTTGGTTAATTGATTTTCTTTCAAGCATTTAAATAAAAAAATCCAAATAATTAAGAATATTTGTTTAATGTATATTGAAAATATTTAAACAAAATATTTGAATTTCTCGAAAATATACCTCAATTTTGTTTAACGATTAGACATGAAAATTACACAAATCAATTTCGACAAGATGATGGAAAATGAATTAATGCCATTAAGAAACTACGCATTGTCATTAACGCACAACCTGGATGAAACCAAAGATTTGGTTCAGGAAACCATTTTGAAAGCTTATCGATATAAAGACAAATTTCAAGAAGGAACTAACCTAAGAGGTTGGTTGTATACCATTTTGAAGAACTCTTTCATTAATAACTACCGCAGAGATCAAAAAAGAAATACCTTTTTAGATTTCACTGACAATACGTACTATATTGATTTGCCGTCGCAAAAAGTTGAAAATGATGCTGAATTGAAGTTTATTCGTAAAGATTTAGATGCTGCAGTAGATAGTTTGCCAAAAGACTTAAAAATAGCATTTACCTTAAATGCAGAAGGATTTAAATATCATGAGATTTCTGAAGAATTGAATATTCCTATTGGTACTATAAAAACGCGAATATTCATTGCAAGAAGAATTTTAAGAGAAAAATTGAAAGATTATGGTAAAGAATTTGGACTACCTGTAAAGATGGCATAATTTGCAGCATGGACAATAAGTTCACGTATTTATTATTAATGATTTTTACCATTGCTGGCCCAATAGGTCTGTCTTTTGATAAAAAGGTTGCATTTTATAAGAATATAAAGCTATTTATAGTAAGTGCCGGTATAACGTCCCTCATATACGTCATTTGGGATATTATATTTACCAAAAATCATATTTGGAAATTCAACGATACGTATATTCTAAAACATAAATTATTCCATTTACCAATAGAAGAATATTTATTTTTTATTATCGTACCCTATGCATCCTTATTTATTTATGAATGCATAAAGAGCTATTTCCCAAATTTAAAACTCGGAGGAACATTACCATGGAAAATCGTTATGGTATTTTCGACAATCATGATGTTTTCTAACCTTTCCAAATGGTATACAGTTGTTACATTTGGATTAATAACTTTGATAATCACAATAACATTCATTCTCAAGAATAAACTATTCAAATCAATCAGTGATCATTTATTTGCAGCATGGGTAGTTTGTTTATTGCCCATGAGCTATGTAAATGGTGTGTTAACTGGGAAACCAATACTGATTTATAACGATTTAGAAAATTGCAAAATTAGAATTGGAACAATACCACTAGAAGATTTTTTCTACCATCTACTTTATATGTTGATGATGGTTTTTATATATGAATATATAAAGGCCATTAAAGAAGAAAAATCAAAGTAGGAATTATTACTAATTGGAAGTAGCACTATCGCCCCAAACTTGCTTATCCTTTTTGGATGCCTCCTTGGCTCTTTTACGCTGTGAATTAGTGAAAGGAACAGGAATATACTTTTCAGGATATTTTTTCAAATCAAGCAACACCCTATTCAATTCAATGGTACCTTTTCTAATCTCATAATATAACTGGGGATCTTTTGCCAATTTGCCTAATGAACCCTCCCCTTTTGAAATACTTCCGAGCAAATCGGCCAACTCTTTAGAAGAAGTTGTTAAAGAAGAAACCGCCAATCCTATATCAACAGTATCCAATTGTTTCCCTAAACGATCAAAGCTTTTTAGCGCATCATCAATTTTCGTACTATAATTTTGTAATTTAGTTGAAAAAAGAGCAGCGTTATTTACAGTATTGGTAATACCCGGAGTAGAAGTAGCAACAAGTAAATCAATTCTATCTAAAGTTGACTTTAAGGAAATGACCGCCAATGGTAATTCTTGCATAGCTTTATCAACTGCTGCACTTTTGAAAAAAGCATTCATGGAAGACAATAATGAATCTGCTTTTGAGACAAGTGGTATAATTTTATCATTCATAGCAGAGAATTGATCTCTGGCATATAAAGCTTTTAAGGTATCGCCATCTTCGGCATATTCAGTAGAAAAACCACGAACCAACTTCATTTTTTGCCCACCCAATAATTCAGACTCAACTTTTAATCTTGAATCTTTAGGAATTTTCAAATCTGAAGAAATTTCAATCTTGGCTTCAATTGACTGTCCATCATTAACCAATTGCAGCGAAGTCAATTGACCAATTCTATATCCATTATAAATAACAGATGTACCAACAGACAAACCACGAGAACTATCATAATACACTACAAATTCTCTTCCCCGTTGTAAAGGATTGTCTTTTCCTAACATGAAATTGTAACCAAGAATCAATATTGTTAGAGAAACCGCAGTTAGCATTCCCACTTTAAATTCTTTCGTTAATCCAGTAAATATTGACATGATTTCAAATTTAATTATTTTTTCGCAAATTCAATATTAAAAAAAAGGCTCCACTTTCGTGGAGCCTTTTTTATCTATAAAATTTTAATTAAAACTTAGTTATTTACAACTAGTTTTTTCACAGTTGTTTCACCATTGTTTGTCAAACGAACGAAGTAAACTCCGCCAGTTACATCAGACAAATTAAGTTCAGCAACTCCAAAACCACCACCTGTAACAGTTTTGTTAGCAACAATAGCACCAATTGAGTTAGTCACCTCAATTGTCATTGGCTGATTGTTTGTCAAAGTATAGCTAACATTTACTTTACCGCTAGTTGGGTTAGGATAAACTGTAATTGCTTTATCTAAAGTCAAGCTAGTAGTACCAGTGTAAGTGTTAGTACAATTTGGAGGGTAAGCAACATAAACTGTACGAGAAACGATAGCAGCTTCATTTCCAGAAGGATCGATCAACGAATAGTTAATGAAGTATACACCAGCTTCGAAAATATTTACGTTATGGCTTAATACTTTAACTAAAGGCATCAAATCAGATGGAGAATAGTAGTTATCTTTAATGATCAAACCAGAGTTAGCCCAGAAAGGAGTTCCAATACAAACACTCACAGCAGGAGCAGTAATACGTGGAGCTTCTTGGTCAACAACTTTGATAAAACGTTTTTTCACTGTTGAGTTACCACTTTCATCTGTTGCAGTAAATGTTTCAACATATGTACCTAATGTATATGCATCAACAGAACCAACTTTAGTCACACTAATTTTAGAAACTGGATAGTAGTTATCATTTACAGATACGCTACGAGAGCTATAGATTGCATTCACAGGGTGGTAAACAGTGTCACCAGTGTTCAACTCAACTGTAGGAGCAATATAATCATCTACACGGTAATTTACAGTATAGCCATCTTCAGTTGCTTTGTTTCCAGATGGATCACTAGAACGGTAAACAATTGGATAGGTATTACGGATTTGGTTGTTTACAACACCGAAGTAACCTGGGTTTTTAGAGATGAAAATGTTACCATTGCAAGGATCTTCAGCATAAATATCGTCTACAAATACATTGTTGATTTGAACGTTGATTGTCATACCATCTGTAATTTTTGTACCCAAACGTAAAATGCTTGGTTTTTTAGTATCAACAACACGAACCAAACGAGTTTTTGTAGAATAGTTAGATTGTGCATCTTTTACAGAATATACAACATTGTAATTTCCTGTTTTAGTTGCATCTACAGAACCTAAAACTTTAATAGCAGAAGTCAAATCACCATCAATTGCATCGTTAGCTACTGCACCTGGCTCAGTGTAGTTACCACATTGTTCAACTGTGATTGTATCATTACCTTGTAATGTTAAAACTGGACCAGTTCTGTCTAATACAACAATAACTGTTCTAGTTCTAGTTTGAGCTTTGTTACCAGAAGCGTCTGTCAAATCAAAAGAAATTGAATATACACCTGAAGTTTTGCAATCCAAATCAGTAACCATTGTTACTTTGCTTGTCATATCACCTTCAGTAGCATCTACCGCTGAGAAAGTTTTAGCAGCAACCTCAGCATAACAAGTACCCGCCGCAGCAGTGCGCTCAACACGAACCGTATCTGATCCAATTAAATTAATCAATGGAGGCATATTATCGTTAGCCAAAACGATAGCATAATCTTCAAACTCACCTACTTGATTTACACCACATGGAGTATTTGAGAATGAACCATAAGAAACACCAACACGCATTCTAGTTTTGCCTTCAAAGCTATTTGCAATGTTAGGTACGGTAAATGTTGTATTCGTAGAAAGACCAGTGATAGTTCCTGAAGATAAAATTTCTTCACCTGCATCATCAAAGTCACCATCAATATTCCAATCTACCCATGCTTTGTAGTTTACTGCGTTTGAATTAGTCAAACGTAAAACGTCTAAACTATAAGATGCACCAAATGTCATATTCATCACTAGGTTATCTGTGTAGTTACTGTAAGAATTACCATTGTAAGATGTTATGTTATCAACCAAAATTTTACCAGTTTTATCAGTAACTTTCAATTCGTTAATAGCAACGTCACCACTTACCATATTTACCAATGGAGTACAATAGTCAAGTACAATAATATATTTGTTTTTGATTACTTTTTTCTCAGTTGAAGCTTTAGTTCCAGTTGCATTCCATGCACTTAGTGTAAATGTGTAAGGACCACCTTTGGTAAATCTAATACTTGGATTTTGGCTATTTTTATTTGAACCAGGTTCAAATGTGTAAGAAGTAGGGAAAATACTCCACTCAAAGTTGTCTGCATAATCAGTTTTGGTTGAAATTGAAACCAATTCTCCAATTACTGGACGCAAGTTGCTAGCAGTATAGTCTACATATCCAGCTGTTGTTGGCGTTTGAACAGTAATATTGTCGCAGAATGAGTCTACACCTGTACAAGTATTTGCAAATAAGCAAACTTTGTAAGTACCATCTGTGTAATATTTATCAGAATAATCATTTTGAGTAGACATCAACGTAGAGAAACCAGTTCCATCAGTCATTGTCCAACTATATACAGGAATACCTTTTGTATTTGCAGTAGCATTTTTCAAATAGAAACTTGCACCGTTACCAACGGTTTTGAAATCAGTTGTCCATTTCGCTTTAGGAGCTGTAGGTACATCCAAAACAGATGTCCAGTTCATAATAAAACCAGCAGCTTGGCCAGATCCATCAGATTCAAATGTGATATAAGCAGTACCACTTGTTAAAGTGATTTTTGCAGTATCATATAAGCTTTGGTTAGCACCAGTGATACCACCTTTAACTACTTCTTTGTTAGGGTCAGCTTGACCTGCATCATAAATATGCAGTTTGTCATTCTTATCTGCTAATTTCAATTCTTTGAAAGAGATAATAATTTTCTTAGCACCACATGGTAAAATTTGGAAATAATCAAACGATGTTTTACGACCAGCCGCATAATCAGCAGTTGGACCAGCGTGATCAAACAAACGACCGTATTTGGTATCAGTTCCATGTTGAGGACCCAAATAGTTATCCAATGTAGGCAAACAGTTAATATATCTTTTCTTGCAATTTTTTGTGCTTGCACCTACGCTATTTGTAGCAGTTAAACAAACGTCATGATACCCTGTTTCAACAAAAGTAAAAACTGGATTTTGCGCTGAAGAAGTTGTGTTATTTACACCTGTTGGCGTATTGATTTCCCACAACCATTTGGTTGGACCATTTGTAGAAAGATCAAATAACTGAGCATTGAATCCCAATTCAATTTCGTTATTATCTGCAATAAAATCTGCAGTAGGAACCGCAGTAGGAGCAGTAATAGTAACTTGTTTTGTAATTGAGTCAGCAAGACCACAATAGTCTACCAACATTTTAACATCATATTTACCAGCATTTGCCCAATTCGCAATACCTTTAACTGATGTTGCATTCACAACAGTAGGAGCACCAGAATATGTCCATTTGTAGTTTGCACCAGCATTCGGACTAGTTGCGTTGAAACCAACGTTACTACCCATCCAGTTAGGACCAGTTGGCACGACAAAACCTGCAACTGGACTAGCTCCAACTTTCAAGTTTACTTCAATGTCAAAACTGTTTCCATAAGTGTTTGCTTGTCCGCAACCATTGTTTTTGGTTAAGTTTACATAGTTACCCATTCCACCTCTCACACGAATGTAAGATTTACCACCTTTGGTAAAGCAAGGGATTTTAACATTTGTGTAAGTTTGCAATCCAGAAATGTTACCCAAAGCTGGGTCGATGATACATTCAGAAGCAGCAAATGAGTTGTCAATGTTTGCATCAATCCAAACACCTGGACTTGTAGTGTAACCACTCCAAGATGTTCCGGTAATGTCAACAGTGATTGTTTGACCTGCTGTCAAATCAATTGGAGAACCTGCGTTAACAACTCCAAGATGAGAAGTTGAAGAACTACATTTTTTTCCGCTGAAGGAACATAAAGTTCCTGATTTGTCCTTGATGGTTATGGCGTCAATGTCGCCTGAATAACCATACAAACCTGCACAAGCATACGTGCTTGCACCACAAACCTGAGCTTCAGCTTGATTCGTTGAGAAAAATCCCAACGCAATCGCACCTATGCACAAGGCTTGTTTTAGTTTAGTAATTGTTGATTTCATAGATATTTTGTTATGTTAGTATTATTCTTAAGACGCAATATGCACCAAAGGTTGCAAAATATTGCAAAAAAAATTAGAAAAAAATATTTGATGTACTATTAAACTATTGTAAATTAACATTTTAACAAAAAAGACATAAAAATATTTACATTTTTATGACAGAACTCCAGAATTCGACCTATATTATTTGATATTCAATTACTTAGTTTTTTCCAATTGAATTTTATAATTTCTAATTGCCCTGAAAATTCCCTCAGAAATAATTTGTTGGCCTTCTTCCGATTTTAAATAACTTCTGTCGGGACCATTTGTTAAAAATCCAGTTTCAATTAACACAGATGGCATGGCCGTTTTCCATAAAACCAAAAATCCTGCTTGGTTTACACCTTTGGTGTGAATTTTACTCTTTTTGTTTGTCTCTTCCTCTACCATGGTGGAAAATTTAAAACTCTGCTTTAAAAAAGCATTTTGAAGCATCGAAAAAATGATATAACCCTCTGGCGACTCAGGGTCAAATCCGCCATATCTCGCATTATCCTTGTAATCAGATTCGTATTTAATTACCGAGTTTTCTCTTTTTGAAACTTCTAAATTTCCAACGGTTTTATGAAGTCCCATAAAATAGGTTTCACTACCATTGGCCTTTGTATTGTCATTGGCATTGCAGTGAATAGAAATAAACAAATCGGCCTGATATTTATTTGCAAAATTTGGACGTTCCCAAAGTTTCAATGTTTTATCTGTTTTTCGAGTATATAGTACTTTTATATCTTTTAAACTATCTTCTACCAATTTCCCTACTTTTAATCCAATTGCCAAAGTCACTTCTTTCTCCCAGATTTCACCCGCACCATTACAACCTGGATCTACTCCCCCATGGCCTGGATCTATAACAATTACCTTAACTTTATCTAATTTTCGCTTCACAATATCTTGCTGATCCATTGACGGCATTAACATTAATATTATGCACGATGAAACCAACACCGAAACATTCCTTTTCAATTGCGAAAATGATTTTTCAATCGAAAAAAAATAGACTTTAAAAAAATTCGTTAATCTCATATAGTTGTAATGGCAAAAATTTTGCCGAATTTCGCATCTTTAACGTATATATGAAAGAATTCGCCCGAAAACATATAGTCGCCATAATGTGGATAGGGTTTATTCTTACGTTTCAAATTAATCTCAAGGCACAATCAGCGCCTAAAACAGACAGCTTGTCTACAAAAAAAGACAGTTCTTACATACCAAAGCCAAAAAAGAAATCATTAGAGTCAATTGTTACATTCAAGGCGCATGACTCCATGAGCTTGAATTTTACATCAAAAAAAGTAAATCTATATAATGGCGCAGAAATTTTGATGGAAGAAACAGATTTACACTCTTATTATATAGAGGTTGATTTGACCAATCGAGAATTATTTGCAAAGGGTGGATTAGATACCAATAATAAATACACATTTAAGCCAATTCTAAAAGACGGCAGTGATAAGTACACGGCCGATTCAATGCGTTATAACAGTCAAAGTAAAAAAGGCAAAGTTTTTGGATTGGCATTGGCACAAGATGAAGCCCACATTCAATTGGGTACTGTACTCAAACAAAAAGATGGTTCCTTCACCGGAGTCAATGGCAAAATAACCACCTGCGATGATCCTCACCCCCATTTTTATTTGAATGCTTCTAAATTAAAAGTCATTCCAAATAACAAAGCTTTGTTTGGACCTGCAAATTTAGTGTTCCAAGGTATTCCAACTCCCTTATTCCTTCCATTTGGAATGGCACCCCTTAAAAAAGGACAACGGAATGGTATTTTATTTCCAAGCTTAGGATTCAACGGTGCAAATAGCAGCTATTTTTTGCAAAATTTTGGCTATTACACAGGACTAGGCAAATATTCAGATATACAAATCAGCACCGACGCCTATTTTAATGGTGATTTTAGAATGGGACTGCAAACGCAATATTTTAAAAGATATAAATTTCGAGGGACATTGGCCTTGCAATATAGCAGGTTTGGAAATGGCGCAGAAGTAACCAGTCCTCAATTTGACCGCAATACCGACTTCAGTATTCGATCTCAATTTAATTTAGACCCAAAATTATATCCCGGAATTACGTTTAACGGAAATATCAATATTGTAACAGGCGGTTATAATAAACGAAATTCAAGAGATATTAATTCATTGGCGAATAATCAGTTCACTTCCAGCGTTAATTATGGAACCAATTTCTTTAACAATAAAATGAATTTAAGTATGTCGGCCCGACATACCCAAAATACCAGCACCCATGATTTCAGCTTAGAACTTCCCTCTTTAAATTTATCTGTTTCTAGTTTAACTCCTTTTGCTAAGAAAAATGGATCTAACACAAAATGGTATGAGCAAATACGATTGAGTTATAATGGAAGTATGTTGAATAAAATCAACACGAAAGATACCATTGTATTTAGTGAAAATTATGCCCAAGCATTCAACTCAATGGTTACTGGTGCGAGACATTCTATACCAATTAGTACCAACATTAAACTTTTCAAAGGTGCAATTAACTTTTCACCGAGTGTGAATTATTCTGAAAACTGGGGTATTAAATCTGTTGTAAAGCAATATGATCCTTTAACAAAAAAAGTGATCACAAGAGATTCTCAAGGTTTTACGAGACAATATAATTACAGTTTTTCTGCAAATGCCCAATCAAACATTTACGGAACATTCTCTAATATCAAAATGGGAACATTAAGGGCTATTAGACATACAATGTCGCCAAATATTGGATTTTCTTATGTGCCAGAAATTGACCCAGTTGCAAAAGGATGGACCCGTCAATACCGCGACAGCAATAACAAACTCATCAATTATAATGCATTTGAAAATAACCCAATGGGAGTATTATCACAAAACAAAGGTGGTTATTTGAATTTTGGATTGGGGAATAACTTACAGGGTAAAAAAGTAATCAAAATTGACAGCGCTGGCAAGGAAAAAACTGAAAAGTTCAATATCATTGACCAATTGAGTTTCAACGCTTCCTACAATATGTTTGCAGATAGTTTCAAATGGAGCGATATTAGGGCATCATTTAATACCGTCATTTTTAAGCAAGTCAGAATAAACAGCGGTGCAAACTTTAGTCCTTACCAAATCAATGAAA
>Ga0214923_10000491_pt1 | contig 59980 bp, 58 predicted proteins | sample LL1510_MetaG_FD_177993 | JGI IMG/M metagenome (GOLD analysis project Ga0214923, IMG submission 177993) | Freshwater microbial communities from Lake Lanier, Atlanta, Georgia, United States - LL-1510 | ecosystem: Environmental > Aquatic > Freshwater > Lake | place: USA: Georgia | collected...
TAATTTACTTGTTTCTAGTTTATTTGGGTTATTTATTATTAATTTTATATTATTATTTTGGGATTCTTCTATTTTTTTATTAAATAATTTATATTTTTCATCTTCAAATTTATATTTCTCATCTTCAGTTAAAAATATATCTTTATTAAAAGTTAAAAATATACGTAGTAAAATATCAGCAAGTGAAAGAATAACACCAATTTCTGATATATTTTCCTGTTTTATTATAGCTGTCATTTTTGACGAACACCCAAAAAATCCACATTCCCGAATATTTGCATTTTGAACTACATATTCTTTACCATCAGGCCCGAATACTATACAAAATTTTGTGTTAATCTTTTTTATATATTCTAATTTTGGAATATGAATATTCGAATTTAAATCATTATATAATTTCATAGGGTTTAATTTGATCATTTTTTTATTTTTAAGAGTTTTATCCACAGTAGTACGAATAGTAAATTTTTTAAAAATAAAGCTTATCAATTTAAGAATAGATCGTGAATAATTCTTAGATAAGTTTATAAACTTGGTAAAATTTTTTAATTTTGATTGTATATCACTCTCTGATGAGAATTTATTTATCTTAGGTAATATAGATAATTCATCAAGAATATTTTTTATTTCAGAATTATTCGTAATTAACTTTAAAAATAAATCATATGCAAGTGCTAAAACAGGATTTATTATAAAATTTCTTTTTTTACTTGATAAAGTGCCGACTATTTTACTACATATATATTCATTATATTGAGAATCTAACAGTAAATTCCCATAAAATACTGGAATATTATATTGTTTGCAATAATCTAGTAAAAACAAATCATTTAATCTTTTTAATAATTCTGTAATTAAAATTGAATCATTATTTTCTTGATATTTCTTTAAAATTGAATCATTATTTTTTTGATATTTCTTTAATAATTCTATAAAGTTAGATTTAAATATATGATTATTTTGATAAAATAAATATTTAATAAATAATATATGTATATATATTTTTATATATTTATTTATAAATGATAGATTCTTAATGTTTTCTGATAATACACTATTAATTATAATTAAATGAATATTATATTTTATAGTATTTGTAATATTTGTAGTATTTGTAGTATTTAATAATTTTTGTATTTCATTTATATCCGCAATAAATAATGAATAATTAATTTTAGATTTTATATTTACTAATTTTACTAATAAATTTTGTATATTATCTAATTTTATTTTATCTAATACTAATTTTATTTTATCTAATTCTGTATTATCTAATTTTATTTCATCTAATTTTATTTTATCTAATACTATTTTATCTATTTCTATTTCTTCAATTAAACTTTTAATAAAGTCAAAATATTCTAATAATTTTGGAGGAATATTTATTTCAATGTTATTTTGCTTTTGTAATTCTCCTCCTTTTTGTTTATTAATCTTCTTTTTTTTTATAACCATTTATTATTATATAATAATAATAATAATTTAATTATTTTATAAATTGCTTGCAATATTATTCTGGCCTAGACCCGTGTAAGCATTGGGAGCGCAAAGACCAAACTGCTTATTATAAACACAAGTCGATTCAGTGGGAATTGTCTTGTATGAACAAGAAGAACAACCATTCTTCATATCATTATACTTATTATTCGTCTCCATAATGTTTAAACCATTGTGAATTAAAAACTGGCGATAGGAATAACTATCGAATACGCGATTCTGAACACGGATTGTGTCATCAACATAGGAACTTGGGCGATAATCAGTAAATGCGCGACCATCAGCCATAAGGGCGGGACAATCGAAATACTTGTTATTAGAAGTTTTATTACAACTCATTTATATATAAGCATACAAAATAATTTTACAAAATAATTTTATACAAAACAAAAAATTTTATTCATCAATAAGTTTCCACTTCTTCTGATTCTTATACATAACAACTTTATATTTGTTTCCATCATTTTTTGAAACAACAACATCACCTGCTTTGTAATTTTTCAATGATTCACTTGGAATTTTTTTAACACTTTTGCTAACTTCATCATCTTTCTTTTTCTCAATTACGATAACTTTTACTTCTGATTTATTATCTTCTAAACTGTTTTCATTTTTATCTTCTGTTTTTTCTTCTTCATGTTTAATCTCCTTTACTTCTGGTTCAGGAAAATATTCTTTTTCGACTTCTTTCTCTTCTTTCTCTTCTTTATCTGTTTCTTCTGTTTCTTCATCTGAAACATCTTCATCTGAATCATCTTCATCTGAATCATCTTCATCTGAATCATCCTCATCATCTTCATCTGAATCATCCTCATCATCTTCATCTTCATCATCTTCATCATCTTCATCGGAATCATCTTCATCCTCAATATTTTCGATTGAAACTGTGCTCTCATCCTCAGGAATTTTCTCTTCATCATCGCTACTTTGTAATGTATCGACATTACTTTCATCTTCATCCTCCCCTCCAAATTGCTTATTCTTTAATTCATTTGCATTATTCATTTGAATATTATATGGTTTATCTTTTTTATAATAAGATGGATTCATTTCTATTTCATCTCCATCTAATAATTTACTAAGTAGTCCTCTTAATGCTTCAATATCATATTTATTTTTATTGGACTCAATCTCTAAATTAATAATTTTTCTCCATCCGAAATATACAACTCCTATTAATAATAAAACTAATATACCAATTAAAATTAAAATATATGTTTGCATTTTAAATATTAAAAGATAATTGTTTTTAAATCTAAACGATAAGTTTTTTCTTTTTTAATTTTTTCTTTTTATCTGTATTTTTATCTAATTTCTTCAAACAATCTAAGCAATTCTCTATAAATTCGCCATCACATTTCTTATTCATCATCAATTGTAAAGCTATGAACTGCTTCGAATATCCGTCCTCTAATTTATATGGAAACAATATATTAGCCCCTTGAAATTGAACAGAAAAACGAATATTTTTAAATCCTAAATCAGTCTTTTTCTCAATCTTGTGTAAATTTGTATAATGTGTTGCTACAATATGAAGAGAATTCTTCATTTTACCAATTGTATGACACATACCATTCGCCGCAGAATACCCCTCATTAAAATTAGTCGATGTGAATATTTCATCTAATATCGAAAATGTGAACCCTTTAAATTTCTTGATAACATTAAAATAATCCCGTATTTTATGAACCTCTGATTCGAATAGTGATTCATAACCTTGCGCGTCTTGATTCCGAATTCCAGTAAGAAAATATGAGAAAGGCGTAAATTCCATTTTCTCCGAATTGCTTATTCCAACTGTTTGCGCCAAATAAATATTTAAGAAAACCGACTTAATAAATGTAGATTTTCCGGCGGCATTTGGGCCTGTTAGTATATAATTTCGCGTCTTTTCATTGAAATCAATACTATTTTTAATATTCTTATCTTTCTGAATTGCTGGATGCCAGACGCCCTCTAATTTCAAAAGTGGAACAGATGAATCTAAAATGCGTGGGATATGAAAATAGCTCTTTTCCCGTATCATTTTCGCAATTCCAAAATAACAATCAATAAACGCAATATTATTCAATACTTTCAAAAATCCGCTCTTATTATCCATGAACTCATAGAAATCTTTTAATATAACTCCTTTATTTGATATTATAGAATATGTCCCATTATAAATCCCACCATTTTCGATTCTCTTAAATCCGACATCATCTTTCTCAATTACTCCATTAAAATTCTCTGTCAAAGATGTGTTCATTCGCAATAAACTCTTAACATTTTCTAATTTCCTCTGAAAAAAGTTAGCAATTCCGACTGTTATTTTGGACTCGCAGTATGTATAATAAATATTTTGGAAATAGAAAAATACACTCAATGCTTTTGAGAACCATTTAATAGCTGTTTTTAGAAATTCATTTTTGATAAATGGAATTGAAATCATGCTGCTTTGTTCCCACATTATTTTAATGAATAATTTGATAGGAATACTGATTCCCATAAACTTCATTAAAATAAAAGGAACAATTATATAAACTAGTGGACTTATAGCACACATAATTGGGCTTATTATTATTTTGTATGCGTTTGAGACTGTTAAAAATGGTTCGTAATTATTCAAAAATTTAAGATAATAATTATTAAAATACATCATCGAGTAAATATAATCACTGTGCTCATTCTTCGATTTATAAAACCAGAGTGCGTCATTAATTGAATCCTTAATCCCTTTTATTTCTTCATCAGTTTTTTCAGTGAATTTATTACAAACTGTTCTTATAAGGTCTTGTCTTTTTAGAATAATATTTTTGTCTGATGATGGAGATTTTAATATTTTATCTGTATAAATCATTCCAATATTTGTATTACATTTAGTTAGTTGATTATGAATATTATCTTTAAAAAGTTCTAACTCCTCAATAATATGAGTGGTTGGAAATTCTTCTTTTTTTATTTGAATAAATAATTCATTGAATCGTTTAGGATATTGAGTTAATATTTCGCTTTCTATTTCTATATTATCCATATTTTCATTTTCAGTAAATAAAGAAACATGGTCTTCTATACTGTAATTTTTTTTTTCTTGAAGAAGTGTTGTCATATATATTTAATTATTTTCTTATATTTTATTTTACGAATAGAATAATATCTTATATTATATTATGCCAATCAATCTTTCTCCAAATACTTTTCAATCTGACTCTCAAAATGAGTCTCGCTCTTGGTTTAATACTTATGGAGGGTATATTATTGAAACAAAATGGGATCCAATTGATGGAAAATATAAGACATTATATCATGAGTATAATGTAGAAACTCCTAACATGCCATCACGATAAAAAGAAGTTATAAACTGTATAACTATAAATTACGTTATACTAAATTACCAATTTTAGAAAAAAAGTTTTTCTAAAAAAGTTTATGTATATATTATTTGTTATCATTGTATTTATATTTTTTGCAAATTTCAATACAATTCATGAATCATTTAAGCCATCTCCAACACTTATTTCAAATAAAAAGCAGACAAATAATCAAATCCCAATTTTTGTAAATCCGAATGATGTCCCAAGTCAGTATTCCACTCGCGAGGACGTTTTAGAAAATCAGAATGTCTCAGTTCAACCAAAAGATATGTATTATGATATTTTCGATACAAATTGTGTTATATCGTATAATAGACCTCCCGAGTGTCTTATTATAAAAGGTAATTATGTCAATAAAATACCAGATAAAAATTGTAAAAATGTATGTCCGAGTTTGTATGAAGAGCAGGAAGAAGAAAATAAAAAGGAGAGTTTTAGTAATTTTCGTCAAAAATATTTCTGGTGTTATGAAAAATGCGGATGTGTAAAGCATAAATATGACCCGACTGACCCAAGCAAAAACGATTGTGGAAATAATGGGATAAGTCAATATCCATTAGATGTCTATTTATCAGAAGGTCAGTGTAATAAAAAGTCGAAACCATGCGAGGGTTTAGATGAAGACACTTGTAGAAATACATCTGGTTGTGGTTATTGTAGGAATAATGTAGGACAAGGTCAATGTTTTAGCTCGACTACGGAGGGGCCGTTAAATGTTAAATTACCGTGTATTCCTGACCGAATGAAACCAACAAATTCATTCAGTTTAGGAAGAGAAAATCCATTTGAGGGTATATCCCAGTTTTTACCGGAAGCTATGATAAAAAATATAAAAAAATAATAAAATATAATTTATGAAAAAACAATATACCGCAAAAATAGCATTACTGGTTTTCATATTAGGTGTATTACTTTTTATTAATTATAAATATAATAATATAATTATTCGAGCTTATAATCAATTTTCTGGTATATCTAAAACAATTGTAGTATTTATAAGTATAATTACTTTTATTCTCCCGGCCCTTTACATTGATATGCCATTTCTTCAAAAGAAAGAAATTCCCAGTTTTAGAACGAATCGGCCTCAACAACTTATTAAAAAGCATACGACAACAAAATCAATAAGAAATGTTCCGGAGTCAGTTAAGAAGTATGTAGCGGCGAATCAATATTGGAAATGTAAGGGCTGTAAGAATTTACTGGATGAAACTTATGAAATTGACCATATTTTAGCGCTTGAAGATAATGGGACGAATGATTTAGATAATTTACAGGCGTTATGTAGAAATTGTCATGGGAAGAAAACTGCTCGAAATAATATAATGAAGCGGTTTGTAAAATGAAAGAAAAATATATTTTATATAATTAATGAACGATAATAATTATTCTTTTGGATTTAATCAGTTTTATCCAAATCAAGGAAATAGTGAGTATGGGTATGGAAATGGAAATGGAAATGGTGGAGTTTTAAATAGTATTGGTAATGGCTTTGGATATATTTATAAAAATAGATGGTCCTTTATTTTAATTATGATTACAATTCCAATAATTACATTTATGATTATCGCTTTTTCAAGGAAAGGAATTCAAAGTGAGCTTGGTTGGACGTGTTTACTTCTTCTATTAACAGTATTTATTTTTTACTATGCGTATGTTATTCGAAATGTTCCTTCAAATCAATTTATATTACTTCTTTTATTAATTATTGTTGAAATTGGATTCATTATTTATTTCCTAACAAAATTCAATGTTAAATTGAATCAAAATAATTATTTGAATTTTTACAATAATTCAACATTTAGTAGTAGAATTGAAACTCCCCTATCAATCCCATTCGCATCAAATAATGAAAATTTAAATGAAATATCAAATGGGTCATTGTATAGTTTTGCGATTAAGGAAGATTTAACAAATGAATTAGGTTTAGAGTCAACATATAGTTTTTGGATGGGAGTATGTCCAGATAATTTTGTAAATACGAATAAGAGATGGAAAACAGTTTGGTTTCGTGGAGATGATGGTGATATTAGTTTATATAAAAATAAAAGCCCAGGTGTATATTTAGAGCCAACTTCTAATAATTTAATTATTACATTTGCATGTGAGAATGGACCTGATGAAGGAAATGCTATAATTATTGAAGACATTCCATTAAGTGAGCTATTTTGTATAACAATTGTTATTAATGGGCGGTCATTAGAAGTTTATAAGAATGGATTGCTTGAAAAATCGATTAGTTTAACTGGAAATCCCATTATAAAAAATACAAATATTATAAAAGCAGGATCTACAGGAGGATTTAATGGAAGACTTTATTTATTTAGATATGATTCTAGTGCTTTAATTGGAAGCACGATTCATTCTATGTATGAAAAAGAGAAGAAGGCGATTGATGAATATTTTAATAATAATCCGATAAATAATGATATTCTAACATGTTAGACAAAAAATAATCTTTGTAAATTTTAGTAGAAATGAATTTTAATATTCCAAATAGTTCTGGAGCTTCAGCAAGTGTTCCTAATGCTGGTGTAGCAAATGTACCAAATATGGGAGCTTCTTCATCAATGAATATGGGTTCAAATAGTGTTTTTAATAAACAAATGGGGATAATTTTACTTATTATATTGGGTATAGCAATTATTGTTATAATAATTGTAGTTATTGTAAATAAGAATAAAAATAAGAATAATCAGAATGTTATTATTGATACTCCTGTTAATGCTTTTGGATTGAAAAAGAATAAGTTTACTATTAAAAATAGTGATTTAGGTCTTGAATTTTCATATAGTGTTTGGATTTATATTCAGGATTGGACGCATGGATGGAAGAATATTTTTGTAAAAGGATCTGGAAGCCCAGGCTCCACTTCTGGACAACCGGCGTCATCACAATTAAGAGCTCCTGGCTTATGGTTATACCCTGATACAAATTCTCTTCATGCCAGAATAAATACTTATGCTTCTCCAAATGAGGGCTGTGATATTAAGAATATACCATTACAGAAATGGGTTCATATTGGTTATGTATTGAATAATAGAACGGTTGATATGTATATCGATGGAAAATTGGAGAGGAGTTGTGTTTTACGCGGTGTTCCTAAGTTAAATGATAGTGATTTGATTGTTTGTGATAATAATGGGTTCTTTGGTAAAATTAGCAATTTAGTTTACTATAAATATGCTCTTAAACCAGAAGATATTCATAATATTTATTCGAGTGGGCCCTATTAATTTTATTCTGAAATATAAAAATTTAATTATAATTTTTATATCTATAAATAGTAATGAATAATGGAACAATGACGAACTCATCTTCAACTTCAAACATAAGTAAATTTTTCACATCAAATTATTTGATTACACTTCTTTTAATACTTGTAATTGTGATTATATTGATTTATCTATTTGTTCGTTTGGGATATAGTGTTAAAAATTATCAGAATGATTCTCCTTATATAATCGAGGAGACAATTCAGGGAACGAATGCGATGTATTTTCCAGGGTCGAAACTATTGCGGTCGTATGACCAACCATTCGGGCTTGAATTTAGTTATTCATTCTGGATATATTTAGATGAAAACACATTTAACAATTCTGGCAAGTGGCACCACGTATTTCATAAGGGAAATAGTAGCTCTAATCCACTACAAGCCCCTGGTGTGTGGATTTATCCAAATGAAAATAAGATGCTCATCAACATGAATACATACAATAAAATCAAGAATTCATGTGATATAAGCAATATACCGATGAACAAATGGTGTTGTATTTCGATGGTTGTTATTGAAGATAAGCTTGACGTCTATATTAATGCGAACTTGAAAAAGAGGTTTGACTTGGGTGGTATTCCTAAACAGAACTATGGAGATATTTATGCTTGTAAGTTTGGAGGTTTTAGTGGATTCCTTAGTAGGTTGCGCTATTACTCATATGCTTTGCAGTTCTATGCTATCGAGAAAATTTTTAATGACGGACCGAGCGAAGCTCCTTGTGCAAGCACAGGAACTATGCCTCCTGATTTGTCTCCCAGCTATTGGATGACTACAGGTTTTCCCAATACACAGGTCAATGTTTAATTATTTGATATATTTTGATGCTTATGGAATTCTTCCTATAATATTTATAAAATCATTAATTTTATAAATATTATATTATTTTTATTGATAAAATATCAAAATATACTTGACGCTGAAAATGTTAATTTCTGAAAAAAATGATTTAAAATAATTCAGATTATTATAATTATAATAAATTATAATTCCACCGAAACAATGTAATGAAGAAGGATGTAAATCATTTGCAAGAGATAAATCAGGTAAATGTTTTACACATGGAGGAGGTAAGCGATGTAATGAAGAAGAATGTCAAGCAAAAGCAAGAGGAAAATCTGGTAAATGTATAGCACATGGAGGCGGAAAACGATGTAGCGAACCGAATTGTAAAGCAAGTGCTGTAAGTAAATCTGATAAATGTAGAAGACATGGAGGCGGTAAGAGATGTAGCGAACCAGATTGTAAAGCAAGTGCACAAGGAAAATCCGATAAATGTGTCGCACATGGAGGAGGAAATCGATGTAATGAACTTGGATGTCATTCAAGTGCACGAGGAAATTCAGATAAATGTATCGCACATGGAGGAGGAAATCGATGTAATGAACTTGGATGTAAAGCAAGTGCACGAGGAAATTCAGATAAATGTATCGCACATGGAGGCGGAAACCGATGTAATGAACCGGATTGTAAAGCAAGTGCACAAGGAAAATCAGATAAGTGTGTCGCCCATGGAGGAGGAAATCGATGTAATGAACTTGGATGTAAAGCAAGTGCACAAGGCAAATCCGATAAATGTGTCGCCCATGGAGGAGGAAACCGATGTCGGGAACTTGGATGTAATTCAAGCGCAAGAGACAACTCTGATAAATGTATAACACATGGAGGAGGTAAGCGATGTAGCGAACTTGATTGTAAGTCAGGTGCATCAGGAAAAACGGATAAATGTATAACACATGGAGGTGGTAAGCGTTGTAGCGAACCTGATTGTAAATCAAGCGCACAAGGCAAAACCGATAAATGTAAAGCACACGGAGGAGGAAATCGATGTAATGAACTTGGATGTAAAGCAAGTGCACGAGGAAATTCAGATAAGTGTGTCGCCCATGGAGGAGGAAAACGATGTAATTATCATAATTGTACATCAAGCGCCCAAGGTAATACTAATAAATGTGTCGCCCATGGAGGAGGAATTCGATGTCCAAATTGTATTGATTGGATAGATTCAAGAGTTGGATGTTCAAAATATGACGGATATTGCGCAACTTGTTTCAAGAGTATCTTTCCTGATGACCAACGTAGCAAAATTATATATACTCATACAAAAGAAATTATGGTTAGAAATGCGATTAACTCGAATTTTGAAGGATTTGTCCATGATAGGCCATTATATACTGGTGATTGTGATTGCTCACATCGCCGTCGCATTGATCATCGGAAATTGATAGGTAATACTATCTTAGCAATTGAAACCGATGAGTTTGGACATAGAGGATATGACCAAAAAGATGAAGAAATACGTTATGATGATTTGTATATGATTCATAGTGGAAAATGGATATTTATTCGTTTTAACCCAGATGATAATATTAGTAAAGTTGATATTGATGACAAAATAGATAAATTGATTGAGACAATAAACGAATGTATTTCACGAATTGAAAATAATGAAAATACAGAATTAGTTAAAATATACAAATTATATTGCTAACATACATAGGTCAATGTGTAAATTTTATTAATTGATTTTATAATGACTTCAATTCAATTCATTATATCTAAAAAAATATTATTTTTATTGATAAAACTATACTTTTTGGAAAATGCATCATAAATTTTTTATTTTATATAATATATGAATAATGTTCAAAGTAAAACAAATAAAATTGAAAGATTTAAACAATTATTAGTTTTAACAGAATTTGATAAACGAAATATAAGACATAAAATGAAAGAATATTATGGTGAATATGTAAATGATGATACTTTATATAATGATGATTATAGTAAATTGAAAAATAAAATAAATCAAAATAATAGACCTAATAAATCAGAATCAGTTGGACCAAGAAATATTATGAAGTTCAAACAATCGATATATACGAATGAATTAAAAAAAATTATAACCTTTTTACTTCGTAATTTAGAACAATTTTTATCTTTTGAATCAATTATATTATATATTGCTAAACAAAGAAAAATAATTGAATTATTGAAATTAAATTTAACTATCTATGAGTTATTTGGAGAATTTAGAGGAACAGTTGTATATAATAGAAAATATAATACAATGAGTCCAATAATTCATTCAAAAGGTAAGCATTTGATATCTAACATAACAAACAAATATGAAACGAATAATTGTAAGTATAAAAATAAACAATTAACTATTATACGAAATGTTGGTAAGGAAAAATGTATTTATGGATTACATTGGATACACACACCGCCAGAATTAATTTTGGAGTTATTACAAGAAATGAATGAAATATATGAGGAATTTAAAAGTAGTATTAGAAATAGAAATAATATTGAAAAATCTAAACAATTACTATCTAAATTATATTGGTTATATATGCAAGCATGTCCATTTCGACGTGGAACTGCTTCAATTGGAGAAATAATATTTTCAGTTTTATTACAAAGACATTTCAAGTGTGATTTTAAATTATTTAGAGAATCATACCAACCACACATAATTCCAGATATTCACGCACTTACATATCCACTTGAACATTTTCAATCTATTTTTTGGGATCAATTTGTATCATGTTCAAATAAGAATAATAATAATAAATAATTTTAGTAGAAATTCAAAATGGAACAACTATATGAATAAATGCAGTCCAAATTAAATTACTTTGTTATTTATACCAAAATCGATAAAAACTATATTAGTTCTTATTTATCAAAATTTCTAAGAACACATGTGCCTTTTTAGAAAATGCTTCGTCTATTATTTCTTTCAAATAATATTTAAATTTTTATATATTATTTCTATATGAATAAATTAAAAGAACAAGAAGAAATTGATAAGATAAAAGAATATTTACAAACAATTACTGAATCAGAACGAAATGAAATAATTGAAAAAATGAAATCTTACTATGGAAAATATATAATTGAATTAAAAATTCCGAATAATAAAATAATTCCGAATAGAAATAACTCTAATTATAAACGTATAAGAATTAAATATTATGAAAATTCATCAGTAAATAAAACAAGAACAATAACACCAAGATATGTTGAAAAATTTAAACAAGATATATATCAACAAGAATTACAAGATGTTATTACTTTTTTAATTAGTAATTTAGAAAGTTTTCAAAATTTTGTATCAATTATATTGTTTGTTGCTAAAAAAAGAAGCATGATTGAATTATTAAAATTAAATTTAGAAATATATAAATCATTTGTAGAATTGAGAGCATTTACTTCAATTAAGGATCATTCTTTTATAAGCGATATAATTGCATCAAATGGAGAACATTTAGTTCCATATATTAAATCATTAAAATTACCATATGATTTAACATATAAACAGATTCCGTTAACGACAATTGGTTATCATCTTACAAGAGGTGGTTTATATTGGTTTCATACAAATGAAATGAATATTTATAAATTATTTATGATAATGAATGAATTATATATAGATTTTATAAGAAGTTTATCAAAATTAAGAAATAATCAAAATCAAAATATGATTCATCGTAATTCTAATAGAAATAATGAACGATCTAAAATGATACTATCTGAATTATATTGGGTATATATGCAAACATGTCCATTTTTTCGTGGAAGCGCGTCAATTGGAGAAATGATATTTTCTGCTTTATTACAAAAATACTTTGGTTGTAATTTTAGATTATTTACAGAACCCTATAATAAAGAACTAATTCCTGATATTTATGCGCTTACATATCCACTTGAAAAATTTCAATCTATTTTTTGGACTCATTTAGTTTCATAAAATATCTCTTGGATTCAATTCAGTTTAGATTTCTAAAATATGCTTTTCTTTAGAAAAAGCTTCGTCTATTATTTCCTTCAAATAATATTTTTTTGGGCCACGCTCATTTATGAGGTCATCCTTACTCAAATTCTTGAACCAGTCCGGATAGCCTGGGGCCGTATTATAAAGTGGAAAAAAATACCGCTTTGAACTACAATCGCCAACGTTATAAGGCTTCATAATATTGTTCAATTTATTACCATGACTATCGTATTCATTACACAATGCTGGAACATGTATATAATCCCAATCGCCAGTTTGGTTCATATGCTGGATACATTTTTCCAATACATTTCTTCCTATTTCATGATAATTGAATCTTTTTTTTTGAAGAATTACTTCTTCCGCACTTTCTCTGACACATTTCATAAATTTAGTGTTCGGTTTGCTTATCATTAGTCCGTTCGTCGGATTATTTTTACCGTCTGGATTCTTTGCGCAAGATTGGCGACTACGACCACAACCAAATCCCATATAATCACTATCACTTTCCATCAGTTTCTTATAGAGTGGGCATAAGCATTTTGATATAATCGTATCTGCGTCAATCCATATCCCTCCATATTTTTCTAATAGGGCATATCGATAATAGTCTGTTTTATGTGGAATAGAAAGATGGTCTAAATCAGATGGGTTTAATTCCGGTAAATAATTAAGAATTGATTTCTCATTAAGTCTGTGAATTTCAAAACAATTCTTACAGTTATGTTGAAGTGAATCATAGCATAAATCAATATAAGCGGGTTTTTGATGACCTTTCATTGTTTCCCAGTAGCACCATATATACGGTTTCGATGTTAGATGCTCTTTCTTTTTTTTACTAGACAAATATACAAATATAATTGCGAAACAGACAATGACAAGATTTTGTATATTTTTTAATGATAACATTAATATAATATAGAATTTATTTACAAAATAAATAACTGAAATTAAAATAATAATATCTTATAAATATAAATATAATTATAATTATGTACATTTAATTTATTTACAACGTAAATAAATTAAATCTAGATAATTATATCTTAGATATATTTTAATTTTTCATAGAAAAATTAAAATATATCTAAGATATAATTATGTACATTTTAATTTATTATGAATAATAAACTTAAATCTAGATAATTATATTTATATTTATATTTCTACGAAATATAAATATAAATATAATTATGTACAAGTTTTTTCTTATTATAATTCTCTGTTTATTCATTATTTTTCCGATTTTTGAAAGAAAGTATTATGAGAACTATCAAGATAATGACGAAAAAATTCCCAAAATAATTATTCAGACCTGGAAAAATCATGATATTCCAAGTAAATACATTAATGCAATTCGTTCAATAAAGTATTATAATCTGAATTATAAATTTTTATATTTTACTGATAAAGATATAGATAAATTTATAAAAGAAAAATATCCTCAATATTATTCAACATATAAGAGATTACCCGTTATTATTCAAAAGATTGATTTTTTTAGATATATTGCGGTTTATCATTATGGAGGCTTTTATTTTGATTTGGACATGACTGGATTATATTCACTTGATAATTTATTAAAATATGATAGTGTATTCCCAGTAGATAGTGTATTAACACCATCAAAATGTTCTTCCACTCGTTTTAAGAAATACTGCAATAAAGGTTATGATTATATATTGGGGCAATACGCATTTGGAGCAAAACCAAAAGACGAATTTATAAAAGCTTTAATTGACGGAATTAATGACAATATTGATAAATATATTGAAGAATTCAAAACAAATCAGACATTACATTATGTATATTCTTCAACGGGCCCCGATTATGTAATGGATGTTTATTTGGATTATAAAAATAAAAACAATATTCATATTTTAGAATATCCAGAACCTCAATATTTTGGTAAATATGCAAAACATGAACATTTTGGAACATGGAAAAAATAGAATATATATAATTTTTATCTGTTTTATATATATGGATCCAAATATATGGGGACCACGATTATGGTTTTCGATACACTCAATTAGTTTCACTTATCCATTTTATCCGACTGATAAAGACAAAGAAATTTATAAAAATTTTTACAAATTACTTGAATATACTCTTCCGTGTGGATTATGTAGAGAAAATTATAAAAAACATATTGAGATGTATCCAATAGAGCCAAATTTAGAAAACCGTAAAAAATTAGCCCATTGGTGTATTGATATGCATAATATGGTTAATATTGAAAATCAGAAACCAACTCTTTCATATGGAGAAGTATTAGATATTTATGAAGCAATTTATGGAAGAAAAATACATTTAGTCGATCCGGAGCCTCATAAGCCCCAGAGTAATAAATTGGACGATTCCGTATGGAAAGACCAACGCAAGAAAAAGATTAAGATTATTTTTTTAAATAATTTCGTATTTTTTTCTGTATTAATATTTTTGATTATTATTTTATCACTTGTTTATTCATTTACAAAATAAAATTATATCATAATTATATGGAACAAAAAAAAGAAGATATATATCTTAGTCCAAAAGATTCATATAGTTTATATAAAATGTTTTATGAAGCATTACAATTATTAGAAAAAAATGGGATAGTTTATTGGATAATTGGAGGAACATTTTTAGGAGCTGTTAGGTCTGGTGGTATAATCAAATGGGATGATGACATTGATATAATGATTCCGGTTGAATATAAAAATAAATTATATAAATTATTTGAAAATAACAAAACATTTTATATTTATAGTAGTAATATAAATAAAACGCATGATAAAATATCATATAGGAACAATAAAAAATTATTTATTGATGTTTTCTATGGAAAAAAAACCAAAATCAATGAAAAATATAGATTTGAACATAATAATAATGGATGTAAAAAAACATGGCCAAATGATTATTATTATTTGGATAGTCTATTTCCATTAAAAAAATATAAATTCGGCGCGTATGAAGTGTATGGTCCAAAGAAATATAGTGAATTTATGGAGCGCAATTTTAGTAAGAAATGGAATACAGAAGCAGTTATAAGTCATTCGCATTCAAAAAATTTGAAAAAACCGATTATTTTTACAATGAAACCAGAAGACTATGAACCAGCAAAACCATTTTTTGTTCCAAATGGTAATGAAAAATTAGACATTTATGAATCAATGTATGAAAAACCGATAAATTTAGTAAATCCAGAATACTTTGATAATACAATATGGAAAGTCCAGCGCAATAAAAAAATAATTATAATTTTTTATTATATATTTATATTTTTAGCAATCTTAATATTTTTGATTATTATTTTATCATTTGTTTATTCATTTACAAAATAAAATTATATCATAATTATATGGAACAAAAAAAAGAAGATATATATCTTAGTCCAGAAGATTCACATTCTCTATATAAATTATTTTATGAAGCATCACAATTATTAGAAAAAAATGGAATTGTTTATTGGATAACAGCAGGAACATTTTTAGGAGCTGTTAGGTCTGGTGGTATAATCAAATGGGATGATGACATTGATATAATGATTCCAGTTCATTATAAAGATAAATTATATAAATTGTTTAAAGATGATAATACATTACGTATTTATAATAATAATAATAAATATTGTGATAAAATTATATATCGGAATAATGATAAATTATTTATTGATATTTTCTATGGAAACCAAACTTTACATAATGGAAAAATTATAATTGATCATAATAATTTGTCGTGTATATGGGCATGGCCGAATGAATATTTTTACTTGGATGAATTATTTCCATTAAGAAAATACAAGTTTGGTGCATGTGAAGTATATGGTCCAAATAAATATCATAAATTTATGGAGCGCAATTTTAGTAAGAAATGGAATACGGAAGCCGTAATAAGCCATTCACATTCAAAGAAACTGACAAAAAAAATTGTGTTTATGATGAAACCGGAGGATTATGAACCGGCGAAACCATTTTTTGTCCCAAAGTAATACTCAGATATAAAAAACAAATGATTTTTATATCTTTTATAATATATATAGGAATGACAAAAATTAAAATGAAAAAAGATAAATTATTAATCCGGATAAAAAAGAAAATAAATAAAAATAATATTGTAGAATATTCAGGTAAAAAATATATGTATTATCCAGATTTTAGTGATAAAGATTTTTACGAAAAAATATATATTAAGAAAGAATTTTTTAAGAATAAGATAAAGCGCAATAATCAGAAAACGGAGGATATCTGTAATGCTCGATTATTTAATTTATCACCCCAACAGGAGTTTTTAAAAAATTATATCAGTATTGATACGCCATATAATGGTATTTTAATTTATCATGGGACTGGTGTTGGTAAAACATGTTCAGGTATTCAAATTGCGGAGGGTTTCAAGGATATAATGAAGCGAATGCATGTTGATAACCGGCGCAAGATTACAGTTTTATTGAGTCGTCGTATTCTCCAACAGTTCAAAGATCAAATTTATGATATTCGTAAAGAGATTAAAAAAGAGCGTCCCGATGATATTGTTCAATGCACTGGAAATACATATAGTTTGAATTTTGAGCAGTTTAGTGGATTAACTATTCAACAAAAACGGAAAGAGACGGGGCGCCTCGTAAATTCATATTACCAATTTTATGGATATGAAGAGTTCGCGAATGAGTTGATGAGTGATATCGGATGGAATGGGAAAAAGAGTTCCTTGACCGACATTCAAAAAAAGGCGATTCGTAGCAAATTTCAAAACCGCGTAATTATTATTGATGAAATCCACAATATCAAGAGTGATACTTCTGATGTCGAATTGCGTAAAGTCCCCCCTATCTTACAGGCCATTGTCACCTACGGTGAAAATATTCGATTGGTTCTAATGAGCGCCACACCGATGTATGATAATGCGAATGAGATTATTTATATATTAAACCTTCTTTTACTGAATGATGGGCGTCCTCCTATTAAAAGAAGTGAAATATTCGATAGCAATGAGAATTTAGTTCCGGGGGGAGCAGAAAGAATAAAGGAACTATCCAAAGGTTATATAAGCTATTTGCGCGGTGAAAATCCAGTAGTTTTTCCTTTAAAAATAGAGCCGGCTGATACGATAGTTCCAAATATAAAATATGATATTTATGGAAAAGTTATCCCTCTAAGTGAGCGTTTTCAAAAATTAAAAATATCGACATGTGAAATGAGCGCATATCATTATGATGAATACTTAAAGAAGCTAAAAACAATGAATAAAGATAAACCAGAAGAAGAGGAAGAAGAAGTAGATAAAATGGTAATAGATGAAGAAAATGATGATGAAGTTATTTTAAAAAAGAATGAGTATGACAAATATGCGAATTCACTTTCCCGCCGTATATGTAATATTATATTACCAGACAAGAATGGTAATTTTACAAATCCCAAACGCGACTATGCATATCAGACTGTTGATAATGGTCGTGGGGCTTTCATCATTGATTCAGGAAAATCTACCAACTCCATGAAGAAAAAGAAGCGGACATATCAATTCAGATTCCAGACGCACGTCCGATTCAATGCCGGGAAGAGCGATGAGGCTCCCTTCTTAGATGAAAAATATCTCGAAAAATATAGCTCAAAGTTTTACAGGGCCCTACAAAACATCAAGAATGGAAAGGGTATCTGTTATATATATTCGGAGTTTATTTGGGCCGGTGTATTACCATTCGCGATGATGTTAGAGCAAAATGGTTTTGAACGCTATCTATGGAGTGGAGAGAGGCCATTATTAGACTATCCTAGAAAGAGGAATCCAATTTGTGCTTTATGCGGGAATGATGCTCTTGCGAGTATACACAATATTAGTTCATCGAATTACCATGAGTTTCGGAGAGCACGATATATATTGATTTCGGGGGACACAAACATTTCCACAATTGAGACATCTAATTTGATGAATATTATGAATCACGATAATAACAAATACGGCGATGAAGTTAAAATTATTATAGGGACACGCCTTTTGGGTGAAGGATTAGACTTTAAGCGGATACGTCAGGTTCATATATTGGAGCCGTGGTTCAACTTGTCGAGGATTGACCAGACAACTGGGCGAGCAAGTCGGTGGTGTAGTCATGCTGATTTACCTGCGATCGAGCGCAATGTAGAAGTCTTTTTATATGCAGTAGTTCCCGCAAAGAAAGCCAGTAAAAAAGAGAAAGAGACAGAAACGATTGATACGCGTATATATCGTATTGCTGAATTGAAGGATCGCAAAATTCGCGAAATTTCATATCTCTTAAAACAATCCGCAGTTGATTGTGCCCTTAATAAAAATGGAAATATTTTTGATTTTGGGGGAAAAAGCGTGGAGATGGTGAGTAGCTTGGGACGGAGGGTCCGAATACGATTGGAGGACAATAATGGGAGCAGAGAGTGCGATTATAAGGAGTGTGATTATAAATGTACGTGGGAGCCCGACAGGAAGAAGATGTATAAGGTGAATATAGATACATATAATGAAAGGTTTGCACGGTCTGATATAACTAAATCGAAGAAGATATTAAAGAAATTATTCGAGGTTGGGTATGTTTATACATTAGAGGATTTGGTCAAAATTATTCGGGAACATATGAAGAATTTTGAGCTCCAATTTATATATATTGCGATTACAGAGATGATTAATAATAGAGATGAGCCCATTTATGATATGTATAACCGGCGGGGATATATGATTCATAAGGGGCCATATTATATTTTTCAACCGGTTGAATTTACATATACTGATGCTCCTCTTCTTTATAGGATGCGCCCATTTTCACAAAAGACGGGGGAATATATTTTTAAGAATGATATCGAAGAAATCGATTATAATATGATTATGACAAAAAATCATATAAAAGATGGGGATATACTCGCATCAGTTATTAAAAATGCAGAAATGATTCAAAATGAGATTAAGTCCACTCACAAAAATAAGATGTATATTATTTTGACACAAATTGTTGACAAATTGAATGACAAAGACAAGAATGTTCTTATAAAGAAAATTTTCATTGATTATTATGAGTCAAAGGGTAAAATGACGAATCCATATCTGGTATTACTCTATGAATATTTTGAGCCGTTATTTCTCTATAAGTATAGGGATTTAGAGGTAGGAAAAGACGATGTCGCGAATGATAAGTTAATCGGTTATTATTATATATTTAAGAATTTGAAAGCGAATAATAATGAAAATAAGGCAATATTAAAAATATTTTGCTATAATGAGGATACTAAATTAGTAGGTGAATGTGGGTCTGAAATACGGGACCGCTTGAAGTTAAATATGAAAATAAAGGCTTCCAAACAGGCGAAGAATGCTTCCCGAAATTACAATATTATTTATGGATTTATGGTGTTAAAAGATGGGCCCTACGTTTTCAAAGTTTATGATGGAACACGAGATACAGGAGCGGTGACTCTTGAACTGAAAAAGAGTAAACGGTCCGAAATGAAAGGGAAAGAGTGCGATTTTCATAGCGTTGTTGAGTTAAATGAAATGTCTAAAAAAACTGGAATTGAAATAATAGGGACACAGAAGAAGAAGATTTGTATCATTTTCGAATATCGGTTGCGAGAGTATGATTATGATAGGCATCAGGGAAAGCGATGGTTTCTTAATTCGATAGAGACGATGAAATATTCTTCGCAATTACTAAAAAAGTGAATTTAAAAGTAGTTTAATTTATTATATATTATATAATGAGTTCTCTTACAAAAAATGACATATACTTCTATACTCAAATCAAGAAGCGGATATCGTTAAATCCACGATATTTAGATGAGAATTTTCCGGCATATATCGAGAAAATTGTAAAAAATAATGTGGAGGGAAAATGTATCAAGGAGGGATACGTTGTTCCGAATACGGTTATCATATTAAAGAGGAGTATTGGAAATATGAATAATAATCAATTCAATGGAAATATTACATTTGATATTACTATCGGAGCAAAAGTCTGTAATATTCCAGTGAATAGTGTAATTAAGGCATCAGTTAAGAAAATTAACAAGCTCGGTATATTGGCTGAATTGGGACCTTTGATGATAATTGTTCCAAAAGAAATTCATCAGGATAAAGAGCCTTTTTCAAAGATTAATATCAGCGATGAAATTGATTTACTCGTAATTGGAAAGACATTCCATCTGAATAGTAATATTATTTCAATATATGCAAAATTAAATAGTGAGGTTCGGAAGAAAGTCGTAATTCAAGTAAGAAAAGGTGTTGATAAGCATAAGAACATGGATTCTTTGGTTGCATCGGAATCTGTTCTTGAATCAGAGTCAGAGATTGATGATGAGGTAGAGACCGAGAGTGAGAATGAGAGTAGTTTAAATTCTGATGAAGAAGATGAGGGATCTGAGGATTTGGAAGAATTGGAGGATGACCTTGGTGAGTTAGATGAAGATATGGAAGGAGAAGCAAATCCCGTAGAGGATGCTGAAATAATTAGCGATGATGATGAAGATGAAGAAGAAGATGAAGACGACGAACAAGAAGAAGATGAAGACTATGACGAAGATGAGTAATCAATATAAAAAAAATGAGATATATATGTTTAAAATGGAGGAACCAATTTCAGTAAAAGATATTCGCACGATGAAAGAATTCATCGAGAAGAAGATGAATAATAGTCAGAAGATTCAAATCATTGATATTATAAAAAACAATAATTTGCGTTATACGTTGAATAAGAACGGCTATTTCATTAATCTAACGAATATACCGAATGAATTATTAAAGAAAATAAAGATGTTTGTCGATTTTACAAAGGATAATGTGCGCGAGTTGAGTAAAACAGAGGACATTTTAAATAATGAAAAAACTCGGATTGAGGCTTTTGATAAGAATACGAATAATTCAGTTATATTTCCAATAATGGAGAATGATATGGACAAGAATATAAACTTTGAGATTTATTCATTGGATGGAATAAGTCATATTTTTGAGGAGTATCGTAATATTAATGAGGCCGAGATTGAATTTGAGAAGAATTTTGTTGTAGATACAATGCGTGAAATAACTGGTTATAAGATTATATTGAAGAAATATAAAACAAAATATATTGGAAATCGGGCGAAAATATTAAAACGATTTCGCGATATATCGCGGATGAGTGTTAATACTCGTAGTGTAAAGACTTCACTGAATGCAGTTAAACCAAAAATAAAAACAAAAAAGAATATTTCAATTGAGAAGGCTGATGAATTATTATCAGAAGAGGAAGAGGAAGAAGAGGAGGAAGAAGAAGAGGAGTTTGATGATGAATAGATTATTTTTTTTGATTTAAAAAGAACAGACTATTATATTATAATAGTCAGTAATGATACCAATTGATAAATTACATAATTATTTAAATAAGGGGGGCGCTGATGTAGCAAAGGATTATGTTTTTCATATTCCAGATAAAGTTATTGCAGAGGGTCATATATATGATAAATATATACTTGATGCGAAGTATAGCTTTGTAGATAAAGACATTGTCGATGTTCCAGAATGGACTGGTTTAGATTCTTCATTTAAGATGGTTAAAGACAGGAATAATGAAAGGAAGAATAGTTTTATTTATTCGATATTGAATGAGGTTTTAGGTGAATTTCGTTATTTAGATGTTAAGTCCAAGGTTATTATGATTAAGGATTTAATGAGACAAATTGCATATGACATGGAGGAGAAGGCTCTATATAGAGATAATGATTATACACGGAAGAGAACACTGATTAGAGAGAAGTTTATGGCAAATGAAGACATTGACGATGACCATGTATTAAAAGGAATTATTGTTGATTATTTTTCACTTACAGTTTATATTTTTAAGGAGGTTGTTGGTGGATTAGTTAAGAGAAGAAAAGTGGAAAGGATAAGTTATATTCCGAGTATGTGGAAGAATGATGATCGGAAGACGGAGTATGTTTTGAAGAATCCGTCTTGTTTTTTGATTGAGAAGGAAGGGCGATATTATCCGATTTTTAATAGTCATATGACGGGAGTTATGTCATGGGAGAGTATGGGAATCGAGCTTTTTGAAGAATTGCGGACTGGTGGTGGGGCTCAACCTAAGCAGGAGACCAAATTATTGAAGAAGATGACTCTTGTTGAATTACAGAAAGTGGCAACTGATAAGGGGGTCTCAATATTTAAGAAGTCTGAGAAAACTGGAAAGGATTTGAAGAAGAATATTTCAGAATTGAGAGAAGAATTGGAAAATTTGTGAAAAAAATATATAATAATAAGATATGGTATTTTTAGCAGAATATATTTGGATTGGAGGAAATAATGAACTACGTAGTAAATGTCGGGTTATGGATGGATATAATATGGATTCTGTTTCTTTTTATCCGGACTGGAATTATGATGGTAGTTCAACGGGTCAGGCAATTGGAAGTGATAGTGAGGTTATTATGAAGCCTAGGGCCGTTTTTAAATGTCCTTTTCGTAAGGGTGATAATAGGATGGTATTATGTGATACTTATTTACCGAGTGGTGAACCTCATATTACGAATCATCGAGTAGGAGCTGTTGAGATTTTTGATAGGAAACCCGAAGAGGAGCCGTGGTTTGGGTTGGAACAGGAGTATTTTTTGGTAGATTTGAAGACGAATAAACCGTTGGGTTGTGAGTCTTCTATTCCTGCGCAAGGGCAATTTTATTGTGGGGTTGGTGGTGGAAATGCTTTGGGTAGGGATGTTGTAGAGGAGCATTTAGAGAAGTGTTTGTATGCGGGATTGAGAGTCAGTGGAATAAATGCTGAAGTTGCGCCTGGGCAGTGGGAGTTTCAGATTGGACCATCAGTTGGTATTGAGGCGGGGGACCATTTGTGGATGGCTCGTTATATACTGAATCGAGTTTGCGAAAAGTATGGGGTTCGTGTTGATTTGACGCCGAAGTTGATTATGGAAATTAATGGGAGTGGATGTCATGCTAATTTTAGCACGAAGAGTACTAGAGAGGGTACCGCTGAAAAGACTGGGTTGGAATTGATTGATGAAGCGATTATGAAATTGAGTAAAAAGCATTTAGAACATATGATGGTTTACGGGGAGGGAAACAAGGAACGGATGACTGGACATCACGAGACAGCGAGTTATGATGAATTTAGCTTTGGAAGAGCCAATAGGGGGAGGAGTGTTCGAATAGGGAATGATACAATAAATAATAAGAGTGGATATTTCGAGGATAGGCGCCCTGCTAGCAACTGTAATCCGTATTTGGTAACTGCGAAAATATTTGAGACATGTTGCTTATAAAAAGTTAGGAATTCAAATTATTTTGAAGAAGCACAACTTTATATAATAGTTTAAAATTAATCTACTATATATTATAAAAATGAATTACGATTTATTCAAAAAGATAGGAAACAATAAAATTAGAATTGAATTTGGAGACTATTTATCGAAGGAATTATTCTCGATGATTGTTGAAAGGTGTATATACTCATCTGAAAAGGGTGGTATGGGTTTTAAATATGAAATGAAGACACATTTGAAAGAATATAAGGACCCATTAGAGTATGGATATGTGGATGGAAAAGATGATATTAAGCGCTATTGGCAATTTGGGACCTGCGAAATGAAACACATTAAAGAAACCATTGTTCAGGAGGATGAGATTGAGAAATATGAGATTAAAGTAGTCGTATTTCATGATAGCGAAGTAAAAGGGAGTGAAGGTGGGAAAAAAACTTACCAATATGTAAATAAGTATGAAATATTAGATGACATGTTTGGTTTTTATTTAGATTTAATTGAGGAGCGCCAGATAGAGAGCGAACTATCATTTCGTGAAAGTGGATGCATGACGGTTCCCTGTAAATATCGAATTCAGTTGCACTTTAAGGAAAAGATCGATGATACAATCAAAGTTGGCGAGGAGACCATTGAGTTCGAGAAATATTTCAGTAAATTTTTGCGCTGGTTATTCGAGGAAATTCAGCAGACAAATTTTATAATATCGGTTGATGAGAAAAAGAATCTGATAAAATCATTTCGTCGGTTTATCTCAGAGGGTTTTTATGTGGAGCCGGTTGGTGTATTAAGACGGAATTTCTTTAAGAAAGATGGAATACCATATGTTCGTGAAAATTATGGGGTTTCCTTTTATCCAGAGGGGGAGATCTGTTATTTATTTATCACTGAGAATTTTAGTAAGAATGTAGATGGGAAGATTTTTATTATTATGAATGACAGAATTATAAATACTGGGCGCGAAGTGAGTGGGTATGAGAATAGTATTTGTGAGGGTTATTATAATGCGAAGAAGAATACGTTTATTATGACTGATATTTTGTATTATCGGGGGACGGATGTAAGGAAGAATAAATTCTTCGTTATGGGAGCTGGAACCAAGGAGAAGATGCGTCATGACTACATGTATCAATTCTTTCGGGACTGTATTCAAAAATCGACGTATATTGTATCTGAGCTGAGAGAGGAGGCCACTAAAATTTATGTTGGGAAGTATTTATTCGGAAGTGGGTCTTTATTTGAGGATAATATTAATGAGTTATTCGATAAAATCGGAATTCAGGAGTATCCAGTTGAGGGTATAATGTTTCGGCCAATGGCGGACTTTTATCCTGAGCGGAGTGGCCACTGGTATGAATGTATGAGATGGCGCTATCAGTCAATGAGAACAGTCGATTTTTTGGTTAGTTATGTTCACGAGGGAAAGAATGATAAGGTGAGCCCTTTTCAATTACCGAGCAAGGATGATCAGTTCGGACGAATTATTTATTATAAGACTCTGAAACTGATGATTGTTGGGGCGAATGGGAAGGTCGTAGATTTTAATCCCAGAGGTGGAAATCAGATGACAAACATCGCGAATGTTCCTTTACATGAAAATGGGCGCCTGATTGTCAGTAGCGGGGATGAAATTGAGAATGGGATGGTCGTTTCATTTTTATATCAGAGGATTTATGGAGAATATACGAACCTGTTCCGTTGGACGCCAGTGTGTATAAATTATTCGAAGACTGCCCTATTTCATCGAAAGATAGACATCGGATTGAATGAATCGTATGGGAATCATATATGGAACGCCCTGAATAATCCTATTACTGAGACGAACTTGAAGGAGGGGTCGGTCCCAGAGGAGGATTTGAGCTCATTTTATTACATTGAGAATGCGAACCGGATTAAGAAGTATCCGTTCCAGATTTTCCACAATCGGATTATTAAGGACCGGCTCATCAGTAGAGTTTGTCCGGCGGTTTTGAGTGGGAAGGATGAAATGATGGGTTCATTACTAGATTTGGCTTGTGGAAATGGTGGTGATACTTCAAAGTGGAGGCTTGGTAAGTTGAAGACTGTTGTGGGTATTGATATTTCGAAGGATAATATTGATAGCGCGATTGAGCTGTATAAGAGGGTCCCAAAGCCGAGACCGGATACAACATATATTTGGGGGGATTGTGGAAAGCTTATTTTTCCGAGTTTTAATTGTGCAATGGATACATACAGTCGCGTAAAAATGGAGAAGACTTTTCTATCGAAAAATCAGTATGACATCGTTAGTTTACAGTATGCGATCCATTATTTTTTTGAGGATGAAATACTACTTCGGAGTGTTTTACAAAATGTAAGCGATAATTTGAAGGTGGGAGGCCATTTTATTGGAACTAGCTTGGATGGTGGGATGGTATATAAGATGTTGGAGAAAGATGAGATGAAGGAGGGTAAAATTGGGGATGACTTACTATGGAAGATTACAAAGGATTATGATATTAAGAAGTGGGACAGTAAAAAGCCGAATATGGGCCATCAGATTGAGGTTTTTGTTAGCACTATTGGAATATCACACAAGGAGTATTTGGTGAATTATGAATTCTTGAAGACGATTTGCGAAGAGTATGGGATGGAAATGCTGGAAATTCGGGGATTTGAAGAGAGTTATTTAGAGGCTTTGGATGCGGGAACGGAGTTTGATAATGATTTACGGGCGATGAGCACAGTTGAGAAGGAGTTCAGTTTCTTACATAATCAGTTTAAGTTTATTAAGAAGAGGGACGCGGATGATTCAACTTATAAGAAATTAATGACGATGATACAGAAGAAAATTAAAAAAGAGGGAAAGATGATTAATTTAGAAAATAAAAAATTTACGATTAAGATTAGAAAGGGATGAAAATTGTGAATAAATTAAAATATTTGTAGATATTATAAGATGAATCGTAGATATGGAAATGAAGAGAATGGGAACACAAATAATGAAAGGAATATTCCGAGACCAAAAAAGAATCAAAATAATGAGGAAGATAATGAACTTATGGAAGAAGAACCTGTTTTAAATAATAATGAAAAAAAAGGTAAGCAATCGTTGAATATAAGAGAAAGTTCAAGCGCAAATGATAATAAAATAAATGATATTATTCTTGCTTTTTTTCAGATTCAGGCTACGTTGCGTGTATCACACTTTTTATCAGAAAAGAAATCTGAACATGAAACTCTCGATAAGTTCTTGAAGAAATTCAATAAAAAGATGGATAAATTTATTGAAGTATGGATGGGAAAACACGAGAAGTTTGATTTGGGTAAAAATCGACAGGTTAATATTTATCAAATAACGAAGGATGAATTATTTGCTTATTTGGATATTGTTTTAGAATTTTTGACGGGAGATAGTATGACTAATAGTTTTTATAAGTTGAGTAAGTATACATTAGGAAGTGTTATGAATAATAAGAAGAATGTTGATTTGATGAGTATTCGGGATGATATTGTTAAAAATATTAATCGGATGAAATATCGTTTACGATTAAAATAGAATAATTTATAATTCACCGCTTGCGCGGGAAAATGATTGAAACAAACACCTGTTTGTTTTAATCAACCTCGTCAATCTCAGGAATTGGGATCTTGTTTTGTTCGTACCATTCGATAAGGTGATCATCAAACTCGGTTTGAGCTGCTTGAACGTATTTCGAAAAGGTCTCATCGGACATCAAAGACTCGTCTAGGCGGTAGACTTCGATGTAAGAATCGATTGTTGGACTTGAAGGGAATCCAAGACTAATAACAGCCGTTTTGAATGACTCGATTAAAGCCAACAAATCACTGCGGAACTTTTCTGGTCCTTCATCATCTTTGACATCGAATTCATAGACTCCAATCACCTGAAAGAATTCTTCTTTGAAAAAAGCAGGGATTTTACGTTTGAGAGAATGAAACGAACGATACCATGTCCTTGGATCATTTCTCAGAAGATTACGCATCGCATTTGCAATCCCCTTAAAGTTGATGACTGTTGGTGGGACTGAATCCAGCTGATCCTGTACGTTAGGATCGAGCAAATCGAAATACACACTTGAATGTTCGAGCGGTGCTTCGATTTGTTCTTCGTGTTCAACAGAGGAGGGGGTGTCAAAGAACAGAACCGAATACAATGATTCATTCTGACCACGTTCACCATTTCCCTCCCTTTCGGAAATGAGCTTAGTTCGCAGGGCCTGGAATTCCTTATACAGGCGAGAACTCACCGCGTTTGATTCACGAGACGGGAAAACATACTCTCTGATCATCTCGGAAAGATCGGTCAAGAAGTCTGTCGTCAACAACGATTTTTCCAGTGAGCTAACGAACTCGATGCATTGAGGAACATCGAAATTCTTCTCTTTGCAGTGTTCCACCTGCGATGCTTGAAGAAAACCAAGGTACTGAAAGATCTTGAGCGTAATCTCAATCCTAAGTTGATTCTTGAGATCGCTTTTCGTTCCTTTAACTTCGTCCGCTGTCAGTTCAAAGCCCATTTGCGACTCGATTCGCGTAGTCTCCCATTGTTTGAGCAACGTGAAAAAACTTGTGATCGTGAATGATGCGAGCGAAGGAGCAAGTAGACTCAACATATAGCTCTCATCGAAAGAAGACTTTGCCCCTCCCGCAGGAGAAGACGTCGCCTTTTTAGGAACTTTACTGTCAGACTTAAAGTCGACGCCAAACAATTCAAAGAGTTGGGACCTCGATGAAGACAAACATGATACAAGACAAGCACCGAGTGAATCAATCACTGAACCTGAACTTGATTCAGTTCGAAATCTATCATCCTGAACATGCAAGACGATCATGACTTTCGTCAAATCAGAACTTAATTGTTCAAGGTCAAAATCCTCTGTCTTTGAGATTGGGTTTGGTGACCTGCAATCAGCTTCTTGGAGAAATCTCAACAACATCGGGTCAATTTTCTCGCCTTGTTCCGATTTTCTCAACGCGCCCGAAAAAGTGAACGTGTTGTTCACACTGCTGAACATTATCTCCAATGATTTGGAGTCAATTGCGTATTGTTTAACGGTTTTGAAGCCGGAACATTTCATCGCACTCTGCAGCTTCGTGTACGCGTCTTGGTAAGAAATGTTGAATGTCTTGACCAATGCGATTAGTACCGCTAACCAAAATTGTTGGAGGTAGAAGGGTTTGACCTTCATCTTTTGGAGATGAGCCAGTTGCTTTCCAACAAATGAAATCTCCCCCAAATCGACTCCTGCTGCGATGACAAAATTAAACAAGTTATGCAGCGATTGAAAACACTGTTTCGTTTGCTCATCGTGGTTTGTTTGAGTCATTGAAGCAAAAGCAAACGAATTCCGTATAGATACGAACATGCCTGTTTTAGAAGCTTTCTCGGGGTTGTCCAATAAAACCTCAACCAGTTTTTGAAACTGGTGAGAATTCTTTTTACAACAGATGATGTCAGTGAATGAAGAGACGATCTTGTTAATTGGGTCTTTGCAGGCCAAAAGAACAAAACTGCTGATAAGTTTCTGAACACGCTTCGGTTTCAACCCAAAAATAGCTTCCACATGCGCGATTGCTTCTTCTTTGACCTTATCCTTCTCAGACTCGGTTTGAAATTTTCGTTCAAGCAGAGCATTGAACGAATTATCCATGAAATAAGTCAAAATGTCGAGATTAGACAGTTGGCGGGGGTCCTTAGACGTTATCTTTCCGATTTCCTTCCGAATTTCGGGAGAAGAAAACACAGGAGTCCCCATCCCATTGTCGTCCGTATTTGGTTTCTTGAAAGGTTGAAACCGGCCGAACAATTTCGACCCGATCTCGTTCAGAACACTGATAAAGGAACACACATGTCCGCGATTTCCAAAGGTTGGACACTTTCCTCTTTCCAAGAGAACTTTTGTGTAGGAAAGGTACGTGAGGAAAAACTTCGACACAATCTCCGAAACATCAGTACTCTTGGCAACACCTTGATCAGACTTTTGTTCCGAAAGAGTCACTGTTACCGAAGACGAATCAATTCGAAACTTCAGATTGTCCCCAAAGAAATCAGTCATGACCTTGTAGAGGTAGTCCACCAGCTTTGAAAACCGGATGTAATTCTCGTTGACATCGGACCTGAAGTTTTTCGCGTTGAACTCGCCATACATCAAATCAATGACATCTTGAATTCGGTCGCGATCATTAACAAACTCAGTCAAGACATCAATCACATTTTCGAAAGAAAACGAAACGTCTTCCTTCAAATGGGTTAGAGCCCTTTCGAAGAGTTGTTTGACGATTTCTTCAAACCGATGATCAACTTGTTCTGCGAGCATGCTGGTGGTGAAAATTTTACCCTCATCGTTGTACTTTGTCAGCAAAGCGTAGATGGAGTTGATGAGCTTGTCAAGCAACCCATTCTGGTCCGTGTTGACAATGGTTTGATCATCTTCGTTCAACGACTTCAACCAACTTTGGTAGCAGCTCGACTTGTTGTTGGTCAGAAGGGCGATCGCAAAAGATACTGCTTTCAGCAGGATTGTCATGTCGCTTCGAGAACGCAACAACGCTGCTTTCACGTTGACACAGTTCATCTTCGCTTCTCCAATACGTATCTGCTCGGCAATCTGTTGTTCTTGATGAAACAAGTCGACAAACGTTTGTGCTGATTCAACAAAGCCTTTGATCACATTTGAAGATACCCACAGCGATGGCGAAGGTTTCATCCCCCGAATCGCGGTGAGATAGTTGATCGTCTGGTTGATCTGCGACTGTTCGTTCGGCGGAAGTTGATTCCTGAGCCTTTGGAGGACGGTAAGTGCTTCCATGATACTATACATGGTCGCAGTTTTCGATCCCGAAGAACTAGCAGAGACAAACGCATCATAGTCTGGCTTGACGACAGTTTCAAAGAATTCCTGAACCCGACTGATGTAAAATTCAAGGTCTTCGAGAAAAGCCTTCAAGGACTTGACAAAATCTGCATCTTTAAGGAAAGCCTGGATTTGAATCGGATCGAGTATCACACCTCCGGTGAATTTGAAGAAGAACTCCAAAAATTCTTGCAACAATATTTCCGATCCGTTCGAGTCTTCCGAGTCTTCCGAGCCGTTCTGTGTGGCAAGAAAAGACAGAAATTTCTTTGCGTCGTAATCCGCCACTGATTGTTTCGCGTTTGAAACAAAACCTTCAAAATTGGCAAATGAAACAAATGTTTCAGCGACGAGTTTTTGGATTTCTTCCAAAGCGTTACAGTCTTCAAGAAAAGGAGAAAACAGTTCCCAAAATGATTTCATCATTTCGGGATACGTTTCCATAAACTTCGTAAAAGACGCATTCAAAGATGATGTGTCTAGATTGGGTTTAAAACTCGATTTGAGTTGTTCGTAATGCAAGGTCGCAGCCTGAAAAACAGTCGGTCGACTGTTTTGGGCCGAACCCGGAAGAGCGGGAAAATTGTCAACTTTAAGATCTTTCTTCATTTCCATTTTCTCCTTCCATTCGGGAGAATGCTGAAACCCACAATCGGGCCTTGTGCAGTTATCCCCAAAATTGCAGGATTTCCGAAGAAAGACTCTGGGTTTGCTCTCACCTCTCGATGCAGCCTCATCCTCCATCATCTTGTCCCGAGCGGGAGGATGAATGAACATACATGTTTGATTTGTACATTTCACGTCATCCCGACACGGTTTATTTATTTTTTTATGGCCAGATTTTTTCTGGCCACTCCCCCCACCCGTAGATGGTGATGCAGCGCCCCCTCCCGTAAAAGAAGACTTATTTTGTTGATTTCCATTTGGATTATTCATTGTATACTGCGAAGAAAGCAAATCATTGTAAATTTGATTAGGTTTACCATCAATTTTTGTTAATTTGGAAGATTTGGTTTAACAAATTTGTCCACCATAATTTCTCCGAACTGTTTCGAGGCTGTATGTTCATCTGTCTCCTTATTCCGGACCTTATCAATCATCCCAATCATTTGCTCAAATTGTAATAAGTCGAACGCCTTCCCCTGTTCTAAAACAAGGGTAAAAAGAGAAGGATATCTGAATGCGAATCCCTCGAATTTTTTCTGATATTTTCCACGCAGGTCCGCGTAATTCTTGCGCTGTCTTAACTTATCATCATTCTGGTTGTCAGTTTCTGACAGTAATTGATAAACGAGTAATTTTACATCATTAGTAGATAAATGTTCATCAAATTCCTTATTAGTCATTGGAGGAAGTTGGTCCTGAAAATCAGCTATATTTGGGGCAGAATTACCGGATTGGATAACAAAATTCTTGTCCATCTTATGAAATATATGATACGTTTTATCTTTAAGTTGTTTTTATTTCTATGAAATAATATGAAATTATGGATGGTAGTTAGTGTTTTCTTATTAATTCTTGTATTATTATATATTTACGGACGCAGTTTAGAGCGCGAGTGTGAAGAATTCGACAACCCACTTGATGCGAAAACTGATATGATTGATAAATTATACGGAAAATTATTCGATAAAGTTTTCAATGAAAAAACCGCGATTGTTTCAGAAACAAAGGAGATTATTGATTTTATAAAACGTCATCCAGTTAAATCAGGAGATGATAAATCATACATATTGGACACGGGAACAGGGACAGGGAAACACTATCAGTATTTGAATTCCGGTGATACCGGCTTATCAGTGATTGGTTTAGAAAGAAGTCAGGCGATGGCAGATATTTTCAATGTTCGTAATCCAACTGGGAAATTAATTATGGGCGACATGAGAAATGAGAATTTGTTCGAGAGTCAGAAATTCTCATATATTTTGTGTTTGAAAGAGACACTTTATCATAATTCAATGAAGGACTGGAATACTATATTAAGTAATGTTTATTTCTGGTTGAAGCCGGGCGGTTATTTTATTGTTCACATATTCGACAGGGAAAAACTGGACCCTGCTCCCCTCAATATGTCATTGTTGAGAAAAGACGCTAAAAAGCGCGTTCACAGTATAACGAATTTTCCAACATTTACGCATGATGGTTGGTGGGAGACACGAGGAAAGACGATTTGTCAGTATAATGAGATTTTCGCTTTACATGGGACTGATGGTAAGATAACTAAAAAGCGCCATTATAAGCATAATTTGAGTATTCCTCCAAAAGATAAAATTATGGAGAAAATTGTTGAGAACTATTTCAAGCTTATAGAAATAAAGAAGTTCGATGGAGATAAAATAACGGACCACGAATTATGTTTTTTTAAGAAACAAAAAAATTAATATATAATAATGTATGGCAAAACAGGGATGGCTAACTCATTTTTATCCAAATAGTGGTTATAACATTGTAAATGGAACAATTGAGTTTACACAAACGAATTTAGGAACGAATCAATATCAAGCAACTGCGAATGCAATTGAGACAAGCTATGGTTATGAAAAGCAGTCTGGTGGTTCAGTTAAGAAATATAAATTATCATCAACGAATCATTCCGACGCGTTCAAAGAAATTCAATCACGAATAGAAAATGAAAAATCATTCCATAAAAATAAAGTGTATTTAGTGAGTGTTGATGATTTAGATACGAAAAATAAATTATACCGGTTCTATAAAAAATAAAAATATTAAATATAATATAAATGCCAAAGTCAAATAGTTTTAAAGAAGAACTTAAAAAACTTGAAGGTATGCTTAACCGATTAAATACTAAAAAATCATATGAGAAGGTCGGAGGAAAAGGAGCTTCAAAGGACGAGTCCCGCTTTTTCAAAGTTGTTAAAGTCAATGGAAAATCAGTAGAGGATGGTGGTCGATATGAGCTCCCAATGACAACAAAAACAGGAAAAGAGCAGAAGCGTGGTCCCATTGATAAGGCATCTACTGCTTTCACTGAACTCTGCCACAAGCAAGGAATGAAGGGTGAGTGTAAGATGACTTTCTCTATTAAGGAGACTACTCAGGGGTCCAGTAAGAAGACATATCATTATGAAGGTAAGCGAGTTAAGCTCTCTCCGGCAGTAGTTCTTAAAATTAAAGACAAGAAGACCGGTAAGATAAAGGAAGTCGTTAAGAAATACAGGAATGTAATCAAGGCACTTGGTTCAGAATAAATTATTTTAGATTTTTAGAATATATTATTCTAAAAAAAGATTATTTTATTATTTATGAACAATCTATATTTAGGAAATAGTGAAAATAATACAAACAATACAAACAATACAAACAATACAAACAATACAAACAATACAAACAATATAAACAATGAAAAGAATATAAATAACATAAACAATCGAAGAAATGCATCAAAAAAACGCTTTTGTATTGTAGATTATCCTGTTCGCGGTCAAAATACTGGTCTTTATACTGGTGCTAGTAAAATAGTAATAGCAAATAAGATATTCAATAAATTAGTTAAAGAATTCAATTATTATGATAATGAACTTGGAACCAAATATTTGCTTTTTTATATGATGGATTTAGACACGAATAAAATAGATGGTTATATTGGAACTATTATTGTATTAGATAATCCGATGGTAGTTGAAAGAAATGGGAATCAAATAGAGATAACGCATCGAAATGTTGTCACCCGATATACAAAATATATGGAAGAAATTTTTGTATAATTACTAATTATTATCTTATAATCAAAAAAATATTTTTTTGATTATAAGATAATATGACAATATTATTGGACCCAAAATCTCCGGAAGCAATTGGAAATAATAAAGTTGAATCTACACAATCATCATCCGCTCTTCTTGCTTCTTCAACAAGTGGAATAAATAATTTTATTAGCGCTCGTTCAATAATTGTTCCACATATTGGAAGTGATTGGGAAGTCCCGGGAAATGTTGTCGGTGGGATGAAAAATAAGTATACTGTTTTAGCAAATAAAAAGGTATACACTATAAATGCGTCAAGTGCTTTAACATCATTAAAAAAAGTGTGCACTTTAATACAACTAAAATTTGGAAAAATAAAAGTTCAAAAAGTCAATCCAAAACGCAAGACACCAATACACGAATATAAGGTTAAAACCCTTAAAGATGGAAAACTGGATATTATAAAATTATTGTAAATGGGCGATTTCTTCGTTCATTTCCATCAATCTCCGGAAGTCATATTCCGGCAAATTATATACTCTTCTACTAACAGCTATATAACTGTCAGTTGAACCAATTAATTCTGTTTTGTCGGAACTGACGAGTCTCCTTGTAAAATGAGCATCCGAGAAATTTCCAGATAGCTGACAAATCGCATTTAAACGCAGAAAATACTCGGAAAATGCGGACAACTTACATATATCTCCAAATGGATTTTGAAGGTAATCTCCATCGAGTCCTGATACGACCACAATCTTATTTTCGGTTTCGACTAACTCTCGGATAATATCAACACAATTCCGAAAAAATTGGATTTCGTCAATAATGATAACATCTGCCTCTTGAATAAGGTCATAGTGCGTAGTTAAGAGGGAATCCAAAGTTTCTAATGAAAGCGTCTTTTTCAGTATTTCACGATTATGCGACGAAATATTTCCATCGCTATCATATCGTGTATCCCGACTGTAATTGATGACCATTATTTTCTTATTAATAGATTGATACTGGCGCGTTATTCGAATAAGCTCTGTAGTTTTTCCTGAAAACATCGGGCCCGTTATTACATGAAGAAGTCCACACGGTTTTTCTAAATAGGCCTCTCTTGAAACGGTCCTCGTCTTTCCGTTGATAGTTTTTGAAAAAATACCCTTCGAACTATCGCATTTTACGGAACAGAGGCCAGTTAATTTATAGGCAGAATCGCATTTTGGAATGAGGTCCATAACATTTGGATAATATTCGCGAACGCTATTTGAGTCTAATCCTGCGCAAATGATGATTTTTCCATATTTATTACAAAGAAGCTGGATGACACCAATTGAATCTTGGAAAAAATGTAGATTATCAATTACAATTGCATCAGCTCTAAGAATTGAGTCGTATCTAATTGATTCTATAAGAAATTCCATGAAAAAAGGTTGATATTTATTTAATACGTTATCTTTTTGTGATTCATCAATTTTCGGAAGAACAACGACGACTGATTTATTCATAATTAAATAGCGATTCATTTTTCGTTGTAATTCATTTGTTTTTCCAGAATTTGCTGGTCCAAAAATGAGAGTAATTGTTCCTTCTTGACAACTCATAATATATTAATAGCTAAATTATTTTAAGCATTTTTACTTTCATTTTTTCTAAAATGGTTTAAAGAAAATAGACAACTTATGGAATAATGGAATTAGAAAATGAGAATCAGATGACGCAAAAGAGAAGGGGAAGAAAACCTAAGGCGAAAGAGGTTGAAGAAGAGGTCGTCCCTAAAAAAAGGGGCCGTCGCCCTAAGGATAAGAGTTTTACTGTTATTAACACATATAAAGAGGATGTTCCGGAAATGGAGGATGATAATATTATTCTTCATTTACCTGCGGAAGCAAATATAACAGTTGAAAATGACGATAAGATAGATACAAGTGGAATTCTTCAATATGACCCTGATTTAAAGGAACCTGCTCCATATGAACCTATGAATTCTATGATTAGTGATTTTGCAATGATTTTAGATAAGAATAAAATCGATGAAGTTCCATCTGAAAATGATGTAAGTGAAAGTGATAGTGTTCCTAAATTAGAAAATGACGAGATTTATGTTCGAGATATTGGATTTGAAGAATCATCTAAGAATAACTTTAAGGTTTTAAAGAAGGCGAAAATATTAATGATTGTTGCTTCTGAAGAGACTAAGAAAGATTGGGATTTATCGACGGATTGCTGTTGTTTTAATTGCACAGAACGTTTTGAGACGGTTCCCATTGGTATTCCGGTTCGATATTATAGGGGACGTTTTTATTGTAGAGATGTATTTTGTTCATTTAATTGTGCAGGACGTTTTATTTTTATGAGTCATGACATTCGGGGTCAGTCGAAGAAATGGGAATACTATTCATTACTCTGTTTAATGGCATCTAAATTTACGATGGAGATATGTCAAAATGAAACAGATAAACATAAGATTCGTTTAGCGGATGACCCTAGGCTACTTAAAAAATTTGGGGGGCCATATACAATTGAGAAATATAGAGAGAACTTTTATGTGGTTGATACTACAAATACTCTAATGTATCCACCATTGGCATCAATGTATCCGCAGACAGAAGTTGCGCAATATGTGAATATTCATCGCCAAAAGGCTCATATGTTGAATAGTGATTTGAAATATAATGATTATAAGCAGACGTTGATGGATTTGCGATTAAGAAGGGAAAAGCCTATTATTCAGAAGAAGAATACACTTGAAGAATACATGTCGCTTACAATCAAATAAAAAAATATTATTTATGTTTATGGGAAAACATTTTTTCGAAGAGGTAGATGAAAAAACATTTCAATATATAAAACGTTGTAAAAATGAAAATGGTCTTATAGATTGTCATAAGTTATTTAAAAAAATAAGCATTGGAGATACAATTATTTTTAGTTATAAAAATAATAAAATAGAAGCGCATTTAAAGAAAGTAAATATTTATAAATCTTTGAATGAAATGTTGGATATTACAAAGATTAAAACAATTGAATACAATGGGGGAAATCCATTTGAATTTTTGGAAATTGTGAATAATAAATCTAAAAAAAGGTTTCGTGTTTATGATATTGACTATTATGAAGAGAAAATAGATGAAGATAATCGACCAAAAAGAAAAATTCCAAATGAAATTGCAAATATGATTGAATCAATTATCAAAAAGAATGATAATGATTGGGATGATGATGACTGGGAAGACAATTAATTTCCACCATCTTTATATTCGAATACTTGCTTATCAAATTCTTGAATATCTTTTATGACTTCATTTCTTTTTATGGATTCTCGTGTTTTAAAGTTGAAAAATTTAAGTGCTTTTATTTTTGGGAATATTTTTTTAATGGCACTTATTTTAGAAGTATCTAAATGTTCAAATACATAACCATGTGATATTTTTCCGAGTTCAATCAAAAAATAAATTGCAATTAATATAATTATTATTATTGAATATAGAAAATTTGAGTTATAATATATCATTTTATATATTATAAAGAAAATAAAGAAAGATTATTGTTGTGCGCATGATGGAACATGTGTTGATTCTTCAATGTTTTCTTCATTTTGTTCTTCATCTTCATCTTCATTTTCACACTTATCGAGAATATTTATTTCTTCTGGATCAATTTGCTTGAAATCGACTGTATTATAATTTAAACAGATTTTATCAAGTAAAGCGCTTAATTCTTTTTCATACTCTTTGGGGATTTCATCTGGGAGTTCGAGCTCAAAATTAACGATAAAATCTGCTCCATTGATTCCATATCCACTTAATACATAAGATGAATGCGTATCAATATTAAAAGGATAGACAAGATTTAGTTGTTTATCTCCAAAATATTTAATACTTCTCTCAACTCCAAAATAATATTCTTTTAATGAAATTGGGAAAGTAATCTCTAAATTATTATTTCTTCCACGGATAAAATCATATTTCTTTTTTTTAGGGGAGGATGAATTGCTTGATTGATAAGATGATTCTTCATCTTCTGCTTCTTCTGCTTCTTCTTCTGCTTCTTCATCTTCTTCTGCTTCTTCATCTTCATCTTCATCTCCTTCTCCTTCTTCATCTTCATCTCCCGCTTCATCTTTATCTCCTTCTTCATCTTCATCTTCATCTCCTGCTTCATCTTCATCTCCTTCTTCATCTTCATCTCCTTCTTCATCTTCATCTTCATCTTCTTCTTCATCTTCATCTTCATCAATATAAATAAATACTAAATCTCCTGTTTTATTATTAGAATCAGTATTTCCTTGATTTTTAAATAGCTGATATTCTCCAATCATTGCTCCCTTAGGTATATTTATTTCCATATCAACAGATTCTTTCTCTAAATTTCTGACAGGTTCAACTCCATCTTCGAGTTCTAAATTAGAATTAAAAGACATTCGTTCAAATGAAATTTTTTTAACTGCTCCAAAATAAGAATCATCTAATGAAATCGGAACATAAACTTTAAGATCATCTTGCTCATCTTGCTCATCTTGCTCATCTTGCTCATCTTCATAATCAGACTCTTCATTTTGTTCAACTTGCTCAACTTGCTCAACTTGCTCAACTTCTTCAATCTCTTCAATTGAATTGAGTTCTTTATCTTCTTTGCTCATGAATAAATTAAAGAAATAAATATATTGATATTTACGAATTATTATATTTTTTATATTTTATATATTATGGAGGATAAATTAAATCGTTTATCAAAATTGAATGAGAAATCATCTAATTTACCAAAACCAAAATGCTTTTGTGGAAATACTCCCGAACATGATTTAGAAATACAAAAATTTATGAAGGATAAAAAATTAGATAAGAAATTACTATCGAATGTTAAATCAATCGCCCCAAGTCAAGTTATTGAAAAAGACCTTCCCCATAATCCATATTGTTCAGCAATTACGGGACGGTATGCGTTTGATTTAACACAGATTTCAAACTTTAATGTTTATTTTTGGACATCAACTGATAATGTCTCTTTAAATCCAGCAATTGAATTTTGGTTAACTGATCCAGATATTGCAGCTGATAATTGGTCAGAATATCAAAAAACACAATGTAAGAAATCATTAGATATATATACAACTTTCACTGGAACAACTTCAACAGTTGTAAATACTTACGCTAGTTGTGATATTGTTTGTGTTCTTTTTCCTTCCAATTATTTTTTTGGAAAATGTTATGGACCATATTATATAAAAACAAACCCAATATATGTTGATAATAAAGTTGTTTATTTTATAAATAGTACTTATTTAGCTGGTAACAATCTTGATGAAGGAACATTTATGTATGAAACAATGATTCATGAATGGGGCCATGGATTTGGATTAGCACATTCATACAACGATGGATTTGGTTCTACTATAATGCCAGGTGTTTTACAAAGTAATCCATTTTATTATCAATCAATTGGAGGTTATATACAAAATAATATTTTTAATACAGTTATGTCATACAATGATTTACAATTTTTTCTTCTAGAAGAAAACGTAATATATATAAATAACTGGGGATATCCAGAGACAATTATGCCCTTAGATGCTCTTGCTCTTAGATGGTTGTATGATGTTCAAGAAGTTCCAGCTCCTTATATAAGCACATATGGCGTTCAATTAATTAATGAAAGAGTAGTAGACATATATCATTCACGTATGATTGTTGGAAGAAATCAAAATATTACATTTGGTTCAAGATGCACAGATATTGCATTTTATCTTTCAAATCAGTATTTTACATTTAATAACTTGAATAATTTAAGAATTGACTATATTCGAAATCTCCAAAATTTATATTCATTTTATACAAAAGATATCGATGCAACTATTTCAGTATTGAATTTAGAAAATGAACGAAGCTCTTCTATTTTTATTGAGAATCGCGCCCTTACTACGAATCTAACAATTAATCTAATTAGTGCAAGTATAGATCAAAAACTTTTCTTGTATATTATGGACTCAGAAGCAAAATATTCAATCACTGGTAATACTATAATTCGTAATAAAACAACTGATAAAACAATTACAATCAATAATCCAAATAGTCGTCCTATTAATATCTATTTTAATGAAACTACAATTACCCGTAATATTAATAATAGATCAATTGAAATGATTGAACCAAAACCAGAATCGGAAGTAAAATCAGAAAAAAAGGAATGTGTTTGTGGAAATACTCCTGAAAGAGAAGAAAGAATAAAACAATATATGAAAGAATTAAATTTAAATAATAAACAAGTATCAAATGTTAAATCAATTGCACCAAGCGAGGTTCTTATAAAAGAACTTCCACATAATCCATATTGTTCGGCTATTACTGGAAAGTATGCGTTTGATTTGAGTCAGATTTCAAATTTCAATGTTTATTTCTGGACATCAACTGATAATCCCACATTAAATCCTGCAATTCAATTGGAAATTAATACATATTCTACATATGCGAATAATTGGTCGGTATATCAAAAAGAACGAGTTAAAAATGCATTAGATACATTTACCACATTTACAAGCACTACATCAATAATTATTGATGATTATGCAAATTGTGATATTGTTTGTGTTTTATTAAATAATACTGGAGACATATTAGGTTCATGTTATGGACCATATTATATAAAAACCAACCCAATATTGGTTGATAGTAAAATTGTTTATTTTATGAATAATGTATATATGACAGATAGTAGTATTAGCAATGGAGGAGTAATGTATCAAGTATTAATGCATGAATGGGGTCATGGATTTGGATTAGCACATCCTCATGATACTGGATTTGGTTCTACTATTATGCCAGCAATCGCTTTTAGTGATACAAGATATTATCCTGGAATTGCAGGTTATATCCAAAATAATATTTATAACACGGTTATGTCATATGATAATCGACAATTTTTTCTTCCTGATGGTCGTCCAAATTATGAAAGTCCAACTATTAATTTAGTTGGTTATCCTCAAACAATTATGCCCCTAGATGCTCTTGCTCTTCGTTGGCTGTATGATATTCAAGAAATTCCAGCTCAATATATCAGTACGTATGGTATCAATACAATTAATCCGACATCTGCGCAACAGGGCCAATCTGCAATGATTGTTGGAAAAAATCAAACAATTACATTTGGTAGCAATAATAACGCAGTTAACTTCTATCTTACGAACCAATATTTTACCTATTACAATCTACAACCGATTAAGATTGAATATAATCGCCCGATTGTAAAACCATGGGCGTTCTATCCAAGAGATTTGGATTCAACAATTTCCATCATTAATTTGGATAACACAGGAAAAGCCTTCATATTCCTTGAAAATCGCGCCCTCGTAACAAATCTAACTATTAATATTCAGAATAATTCTGGTCAGGTTCTTAACTTTTATTGTATGGACTGTAATAAGAATTATACAATTAATGGAAATGTATATCGTAATAAATCGACAAATAAGACTTTTACAATTGTTAACACAGTTGGAGCAACTGTTAATGTATATTTTGATGCTTAAATAATTCAAATATCATGGCGAATTCCAATTCCCACTGGAAATCGAGGACATCCATCCTTGCTAATCTCTTGAAATCGAATCGTTAGTAATTTTCCCAAATACATCTTTTTGAAATTCTTAACCGCATTTTCAAATAATTCTCTCCTGAATTCTCGCGAACCTTTTGGTCGCACCTTAAACTTTTCCTTTTTTCCTTCGCTACTCACATAATAACATTCCCAAATAATTGTCCCAGAATCCTCTCCATTCGCCTCTTCATATCCGCAAACTTCGAACTCTCCATCCTCAAACTTCTTATATTTTAATAAGTCATTACTTCGATATCGTAATAAATACGCCCCCAATTTATTCCGCAACATACAGCCCTCATATCCTTTCTGAATAAAAGTCGAATGAAAATCTTCGACTGCCTCTTTATTATTACAATCAGTTGTCTCCACATTCTTCAAATGACTGAATTTCTTCTTCTTGAAAATAGAATCCAGAAGTTTCTTCCTGTTCTCATAATCCATTTCCGGATTATCTGCGCAATATAAATCATAGATATGGTATTCAATTAATTTCAGCTTCTTCTCTTTTTCTGGGTCAGACTCATCCTCCATTCGGATACATCCCGACAATTCTTCAAACGGTATCTTATCTGTGTATAATTCGCCGTCGATATAAATTGAGCCGTGCCCGAGACCATCTGCAATTTCCAAAAATTTTTTCGCATCTTCAATCAAATGTGGTATCTTCTTAAACTCCAACCCCGCCCGACTTTTCATGACTGGCGCCTTTTTATTTGACGTCATACAGCGCAATCCATCCAATTTTGGTTGGATAAAGCAAGGGAAAATAATACTCGACTTTTTCTTTTTTAGGTCAAATTTATTCGCTAACATTGGGAAAACTTTTATCTCAATATGGTCCGGATCCGTAGAATATCCTTCCTTCTCAATTTTATCTTTGTATTTCTTTTCAGCTTCTTGGATCGCCTGTTCTTGAACAGTTGTTTCATTTGCTTTCCCAATATTCTTACCTGTTTTTATAATGCGATTACTAATATTCATTTTCCCATCGATATAACCATTTTCAGTAATAATTGTTGCAGTTTTATCGGGGTTCATTTTTACTGAAATGAGCCACTTCTTTGTTTTATCTGTCTTTGATGTTCCATATAGTGCTGGAAAATTCTTCATTATAAAATAATGAAGAGATGCTTTTATGTTTAAAATTATAATGTTCGAAAATATTTAACCCATATTTTGTTTGCATATGTTTCATCATCAGTTTTTGATGATTTTTCGATTGAAGAAATTGAATCCCATGGTTTAGTTTGTCCGATATAGTGAATAACTTTAATTCTCTTGAAGTCATATTCTTTTCCTTGAACTTCATCGATGTAATACCCGAAGTTTTTCTTATACGCTCCAATATGTCCATCGAACATATTATAAATATGCGGTAAATGTAGTTCAATCTTAGATGGCCAGTCGTGATAATATTGATGTAAAAAGGCTTGGTCTCCTTTTCCTTTCTCTTTCTCAATCTGACCTACTTTTGATTTCATATTTTCAAAAACGAGACTATTTGGTTCGAGGACTAAGAGACCAGAGTTTAGTTGGACCCAATCCTTTTTAATCCATCCACCCGCATTAACAGCGGACATATTCTTCTTTTCGAATAACTCGTCTATATTGTGTAATACAACCATATCTGCATCTAAATAAACGACTTTATCAAATTGTGTCATATTCCACATATTTAATTTGCTATAATTATAATAACGCCTATCTTTTGGATCATCTAAAAGTGGGTTTTTAATTGGAACAATATCAATTGTATGAATCCCATATTTTTTAAGTTTATCTAATGTTTCTTTTGACAAAATTGGACTAACTAAAAGACTAAACTGATATTTAGGAGATGTGCTCATTAGAGATTTCCATAAAACAAGGGCTCCATTTAAATAACTATCAGTTGTTAGAATACTAATATAACAACATTTCATTTTATAATTATGAGTAATTTTATTTTTTAACTTTTACGTAATAATTTAGAAAATTATATATTTTCATTTTTATGGATGAATCTTCCGAAAATTCAATATCGAGTGAATCTACATTTAATGAAGATTTCGACAAAATTGAGGAAAATAATGAGATAGTTTCAAAAGAATTGGAAATAAGTATTAAGAATGAGAAATCTGTTCAAAATGATGAAGATGAACAATATAAACAAGAAGAGAAAGAAGAGAAAGAAGAGAAAGAAGAGAAAGAAGCTAAAAGAGAGAAAGAAGTTCAAAAAGAGAAAAATGGTCAAAAAGAGAAAAATGGTCAAAAAGAACAAAAAGAGAAAAATTGTCAAAAAGAACAAAAAGAACAAAAAGAACAAAAAGAACAAAAAGAACAAAAAGAACAAAAAGAACAAAAAGAACAAAAAGAACAAAAAGAGAAAAATGGTCAAAAAAATAAAATGAAACCTATCGAAAATTCGGTAAAACCTCGACAGCTATTAACATTAGCGAATGAAGAAGATTATGAATTAGAAAATCCACGTGAAAAGAAAAATTATAATTATTTTGGAGGAGTTAAGCCAATCGCAATTGAAAAAAATCTGACTCCTATAAAAGTATATATTTATGGAAATTATCAACATTTTCAAAAATCAACAACATATTTTATGCTTCGTAAAGCTGGAGTTGTAATGAATAATAAACTAGATGGAGAATATGATACAGGAATATTTTGGGACCCACGTATGGACATTAATAAGCAAATACCAAAACTTAGACAGAATAGTAAAAAAATTAAGTTGATTAATCTCTTTTTAGTAGATACAGCAAAGGGATTTGTAACAGAATCATTTGAAAAACATTTTGGATACGGATATCATGTTGATCCAACTACATTTGAAGGATATTGTATAAGTAAACATAATGGAAATGGAACAAAATCTTGTTTTTTTCTAAAATGTCCAATTAATGCTACTGATATATTTAAAGATCATTCTTATCAACGAATTATAGATTACACTGATAAAAAAGACCCTGATATATTATATGAATTGCGTGTCCCAATTGTAGGTGGAATTATTCCGTGTATTCTTTTTAAAACGAGAAACAGAGGTCTTCGATTCACATCAAAAAATCGTTCAATCCAGATTGTTAATCCACTCAAATATTTAACAGAGGAAGAATGTAATAAAATAATTACATATTGTAGATATATTGGTTTAGAACTCGGTGAAATTGATGTATTACGTTCGCATCAAGATGGAAAAATATATATTATTGATGTGAATAACACGTCGTGGTGGCCTCCAAATAAATTAGGTGATATTGAACGAAATATTGTATTAAATTTAATGTGGAATGCATTTTTAGAATCATTCCTTCCAATTCATTTTGTTGAATATCATATTCCAGATAGTAAAATTGATGATTTTATTTATACAAAAACTCCTGAAAAAAATAAAAGAAAACATGTTTCTTATAAATATATCGAAAATCGATTTATTCGCACCCAATATAGATTTCATTATAAGATTATGTGGAACCAATTATATCGTTCAAATGAAAATATTGATTTTGACTTTGAAGAACAAGAACAAAATGAAAATGAAGATCAAGGCCAATCTAAAATAATTAGTAATGTGAGTTCAAATGTAAATAAACAACATCAAAAAAAAATGAATAAAATTTTTAAACTAAAACCACATTTATCAAAGATGTTTATGAATGAAAAGATGGAAAAAGAAAAGAAGGAACGTGAACGTCAAGAAAAAGAACGCGAAAAACGTCTTGAATTTGAAGCAAAAAAAAAATTATTGATATTAAAAAAAAAACAACAAGAAGAAGAAAAATTAAAACCAAAATTGAATATGGTTCAAAACATTATGAATCCACAAATAAATGAACAATTCCAACAATTTTTAAAATTTCAACAAATTCAATCAAACATGAATATATTATCATCAGCACCAGTTGCGGCTCCAGCTCCAATTGTAGACTCAGTTGCAGTTCCAGTTCCATTTCTGATTACTTCTCCTGTTATAGAACCGGTTGCGGCTCCTGTTGCGGCTCCTGTTATGGCTCCTGTTGTGGATCCTGTTGTGGCTCCTGTTGTGGCTCCTGTTGTAGCTCCTGTTGTGGCTCCTGTTGTGGCTCCTGTTGCGGCTCCTGTTGCGGCTTCCATTGTAGAACCGGTTGTGGCTCCTGTTGCGGCTTCAATTGTAGAACCGGTTATGGCTCCTGTTGCGGCTCCAATTATGGCTCAAATAAATGAAATTAAAACATTTAAGGAATTTACGAATAATCAAGAAGAAAAATTAAAATCAAATACAAATATGAATCAAAATATTATGAGTCCGCAACTCAATGAACAGTTTCAACAATTTTTAAAATTTCAACAAATTCAATCAAATATGAATAAATTATCATCTGGTCAACCGGATAACAAAGAAGAATTAGGTAAATCAGATAAAAAAAAAGAAAATATTAAACAGACATGTCCTCCAAATTTAGCGCAACAACGTCAATCTTTAATGAAAATATTAAGTAAAAAGAAATAAGAAATTAAAAATTCATTATTTTATTTTTATATAGAAATTATTTGCGGATTCTAATTGTTCTGGTGTATTTATATTATAAATCTCCATTTCATCAGTAATAATTATACTACTTATATATTCATCGTTCTTAACTAATATTTCAAAAATATCCGTTAAATAATATTCATTCTGAGCATTTTGATTGCTTAACTGGTGAATATATTTCTTCAAGAGGTCATATGTTAAGCAATAAAGGCCAGCATTTATTAGTGTTATATTTTTTTGATTATCATGACAGTCCTTTTCTTCAACGATTCTATTAAACCGTTGATTTTCTAATATAATACGTCCATATCCATTCGGATTTGCGACATCACATAGCAAAAGTGAAGCATCAAATTTAGCACTAGTTATTTTACGAATGGTCTCTCTTTTAATAAAAGGTGCGTCTCCATTACAAATTAGTATTTTTGTATTTGGAACTCCATCATAATATTTTTCTATTTCGCGAAAAGCAACTTGGACGGCATGGCCTGTCCCCAATTGCGGGTCCTGATGAACCCACACAATATTATTTTGTGGGATAATATATTCATCAAGGTGTTTTTGGCCATAAACAATGAACAGTCTATCAAATGACGATAATTTATCAATGACGTGTTGAAGTAGTGATTTGTTATCTATTTTATGCGCCGGTTTTGGTAAATCAGAATTCATTCTTTTTCCGAGGCCTCCTGCTAAAATAATAGCAATCATATTTTATTATATAATATTATTATTTTATCAAAAATTATTTTAAGAAAAAAATTATATTATATTATACATGATTTCTATATAGAATTACTATTTTTATATGTATTATAATATATGAAGTTTTACCAACTGAATAATTTAGAAAAAAAAGAGTCAAAGTTTTTTAATGATAAAAGGGAACCCATTAATGATAGGGATTTACCAAGTAATATTCAAAAGGTAGCCCTTGGTTTTCCAAAAGCAATCCTCTATTACCCCCCACTAAATGATAAAATATATGCATGTGTTATTGATAACGCGGGAAGGAAACAATATTTTTATACAAAGAAATATTTAGAAAAAGCTGAAGGAAATAAGTTCAAGAATTTTGTTCAAATGATTCAGAAAGTTAATAAACTGCTAGATTATTGCTACAAGCATTATAATGAGATAACGACATCAATTGTCTTGATGGATGAATGTAATTTCCGGATTGGCCATGAAAAATACAAGAAGTTATATGGAACCGATGGGGCGCTTACATTAACAAGGGATCATATTCGTAAAAAAGATGACAAAATACACATTGAATTTTTGGGGAAGAAGAAGGAAGTGAACTATTGCTTGTTAGATGATAAGGAATCCCAACTTTATAAAATATTGGATCGCTTCCTTTCTAAAAACCAGAAGGATTTATTCAAGAATATTAAGTATGATGATGTTTATCAACTGATTAAGAAATACAAGCTAAAACCAAAGGATATCCGTCAGGTCGGGGCGAACCGTCAGTTTTATTCGAACTTGAAACGAATGCGTTTGAAGGGGGAAACAGTTAAGGAGTGTAAGCAATTTATGAAGGAGGTTCTTGAAATAACGGGTCGGAAAATGAATCACACCGCAGCCGTTTGCAAGAAGAAATATCTCAGCCCGAAATGGTTCGAGTTTGAGGGGGGGGAAGTCCATAAGCTGAAAAAATACGCATCATCTCATTCATTTTTGGAAACTATCCAATATGTGATGAATTATAGCATTTAGAAAAAGAAAATTATTATATTATTTATAATATAATGGTTGATAAAAAATCGAAGAAAGCCACAAAATCGACTAAGAAACCGACTAAGAAATCAACAAAAACGAAAAAAGACGATAAACTTATATACGGGGAATCCAAGTATGTTAAGGAATTGAAGCCGTCTGATTTCAAGGTTATTGACTTAAAACGTAAACTGGTCCCTCTTGATGGAAAACCGACGATAATGATTTACTACGCGCATTGGTGCCCTCATTGTCATAGCCCAGAAATGACTCAACTTTGGGAATCACTCGCAGAGGCACTTCACAAAAAAACTGGAATTCAAACAGCCGCTTTTAATGCTGATTATAATTCAAAACATAACGAAATTGCGGAGGCTAACGGTATACAAGGATTTCCGACGATACAGTTCTCTGATAGTCGAGCAAATTCACCGATTGAGTACATGGGTCCAAGAGAACCGAAAAGCATCCTGTCATTCCTTCATCAAGTTATGAATCGATAATTTATAAAAATCGGATTTATTTTAATCTTCAACCACTGCCAACGACGACTCTGTCCAAGAAGAGTTCTCCATCTTAGTAAAACTTTCGAGTGTTTTGCTAATTTTCGATGGGTCAACTAGTGTTTCTTCATTTGGAGAAGTAATGATGAAAAGAACCGAGTTTTTATGCTTGAAGGAACAGAAACAACCACTTTTTTCCTTTTCCACAACATTATTTTGCTGTCCATTAAAGAGATTGATCGAAACCACAATAAGTGGGGAATTGCTTGGGTGGATACAGCACACAAAGTATGGAGTATCTTTATCAACAGTAATAATCCCGCCATCAATTCTGTCTCTGATTGGATAATGGCGCATGGTAAATGTCTCATTTTCCAAAATAAATGAGAGAATAGTTTTTTCTATATATAAAACAATCAGTTTTGTTTTGATAAAGCATTTGAACACAGAAGACGGGAATTGATGATATTCTATTTTGGAAAATATATCATTTTCCAAAATGAATGACACAAACTTATTTCCTGAAAACAACACAATTATGTTATTTTTAACAAAAAGTTGAAAATTCATCGTTAGATAATTTCCAAACGCTTTTTCAAACTGATATTTTTTTCCTTTGAAAATGATACGAACTGTACCATCTATAAAGACACTGATGCAAACAGAATGTCCTAACATATTTATTGTTTCAATAAATCGAATTTTATGAAATGGAACACAAAGATTTTGTGTTGAAAGAGTTAAATATATTTCTAAAAAAGAAACCATTTTATATATTTAAAAAATAAACTCATTTTTACCATCAATTTTACACAAATGAAACCATTCTCGAAAATATTTCATAATCTACACCTTTTGTTATAGCAGTTTTTATTATTTCTCTGAACATATATGATGATTCATCCAAATCACAAAATTTATTTAAAATTGTTGATATATAATTATAATCTTTCTTAATTTCATAAACTTGTTGTGGATATTTCAATTCAATCATGAACATTGCTATCATATACGGAATTAATTGTTTATGTGTTATATTTTTATGAATGGGCCATATATAATAAAGAACATCATCTTCCCTAAAAACGTCGTTCATCTTATTTTTATCCCGCATCATTCCCATATCAATCATTTTGATTTTATTGTTTACATCTACCATAAAATTTCCCTTTTTTAAATCAATATTTATTAAATCAATACTTAATAATTCATTAACTGATTTAATTATTGTTCTACAAATATCTTCCATTTTCATATTGAGCTGTTTAAACTCGAAATAATAAGGCATTATAATGACATAATTCTCTTCATAAACAACAAATTTATTCGTTTTCTTTTTCTCTTCAATATAACTATGTCGCGCAACTCGATTATCACTTTTATTAACATATATAACTGTAGATGATTTAACGTCAATTTCTCCGTTATAATTACATATTTTACCATAACAATATTCTGAACATACTACCTCGAATGAAGGATTCGCAGTAATTATCTTATCAATAACTTCGATTTCATCATAATCAACTAAATCATTACTATTATCTAAATAAGGGTTCTGACATATTATTTTTATACAATAGTTTTCATAGTTTGTTGTAAAGACATATCCATATGTACCATTTTTCAAAAATTTAGGAAGTGTTATAATATAGTCTTCGTTTTTTTTGAATAATTCTATATTTGAATTTATAACTTTTATTTTTATTTGATTCATGATTTATTTATTATAAATGTTTTATTTTTATATATAGATAATATAAAATAATGGGTAAATTAAATATATCACAAGAGTTATCAGATAAGATAAGTAAAAGTCTTCAAATAAAACAAACAGATATTATTGATAGTGGAGGAAACAAGCCAATTATTCGTGAAGCTAAACGAATTCAAGAAAATAAAGAAAGAGATTCTCCTATAAAGAGAAACAATGACTCAACTAAACAAAACTCTCCGGAATCTCCAAAAAGATATTCTCCTGTAAAAAGAACTCATGAATCTCCCAAAAGAAAACCAACTGTATCTACAAAGAAAATCTTCTATAAACCAGACAAACCAGACAAACCAGACAAAATAAACTATATTAAAATATCAAAAATTGTATTTATTTCATCAATTATAGGTGGTATTGGTATAACACTTGGAATTAAATTAGGAACTATATTATTCTTATAAAAATTGAATATAAAATCTATGATTTATATAATAATAATATGGAGATGGAAATGGATACAGGTATACATACAATGGCACAGTATTTCTATAATAATCAAGATATAGAAGAGTATATTGTTATTGATAATAGAGATGAATATGATGAAATACAAAGGGTTCATTATGAAAAATTAAACCCAACATTTCTCAAATATCAGATTTATTTGAAAATAATAAAAGATAACGCGGAAGGAAAAGATACTAAAAGCCTAAATACTGAAATCAGTTTTACGCGCTTATTTGAATTATATGACATTAATAAAAGAATAAAATTTGAAGGTGTTTACAAGGTTGATTATTTATCAATTCAGAATTTGAACCGATTTGCGACGTGTTTTATTCCTCGCGATACAGAACATCGTGAAAATATCGATGGAATTGCAACACTCATTGATGGAAAATTGGTCCTTATTGATATTGCGAACAATTATGAAAATATATGTTTTTCTTTGATGTCTGGAAAATCGAAATTCAATATTATTATTATCTCTTATATAGAAGATTCTGATGAATACATTTCTCTAATTTAGATGTTTCATCATTACATACGGAACAAACATTCTTCTTTAAATCGCTCATAACAATCACATCAATCTTGTGATGATTCTTACTTAAACACTGTTTGTGTTCAAGTTGTTCTCGTAAACAATCATTTTTAAGTAAATTCTCTAAACTTATTTTAAGGTCTTGACGTTTTAGGTCATTTCCATTGGAGTTCATATATTGCTCTACCATAACAATTTGGAAATAGAAATAGAATAGCTTATCTCCATCATATTTAGTATTAATATTCTTAAAATGATGCGAGATATGTTCTTTAAGAGATTGTTCTTTTGATGGAAATACACAGAATATTTTTAAATTTTTTAGATGTTTATCATTCTTTTGGAGGAAATTGAAGAAATTCTCATCTGTTTTAATTTCTTCATTCATTTTAATTTTCAATTGGGACCGTATATAATTTTCGGTCGTTTTATTAAAATCAATATTGCTGGTTATTGTGTGAATTGATTTTAGACCATTTATTATAAATTGTGAAAGTTCATTCATAATATATATAATATCTATAATATTTTATTTTATATATTATGAAATCAAAAATGAATATTTCAAATTCATCTGGATATAATAATATTCATATTATTTTATTAGTTTTATTGGGAATATTAGCTATTCTTATTGCTATTTATTTTAACCAAACAAATAAAATTGGACAGAATACATATGAAAATATGGAAAATAAAATCAATATTCAATTTGATTCAGATTCAGTAATGGATTCAACTATTCCAACCATCATATTATTTTATAGTTCAAAATGCGGGGCATGCCATGAATTTTTACCAGATTATGAAATATTAAGAGAGAAATATAAAGATAATCCCAAATATAGAATCGCTATAATAAATTGTGATAACTATCCAAATTTTGGAATTACGAAATTTCCAACTATCCGACATTATACGAATCCAAGTAAAAAAGAATATAAGACTATTTATGAATGAAATAATTAAATATTTTTTATTTTATATAATATGAAAGTTAAGGTTAATCTCGCAAAAGCTTCTAAGAAAATTGCTTCTAGATGTTCTGACAATAAAATTCAAATTGCTTTATGGGTTGTTTTAGGCGTTTTTATTGTGGCTGTTATCATTTTTGCAGTTTTTTACCCCAGCCGTTTTAGCAAAATGAATAACCAAGAGAGTTTCGATAATTTAGATTCTCTTATGGAAAATCCAGCTTCAATTGATGAATCTAGTGATGATGATCCTAAGAATGTATTCTCTTCAACAAAACCAACAATGGTTCTATTTTATGCACCATGGTGCGGACACTGTAAGACAATGAAGCCAGAATATGAGCAACTAAGAAAAAAATATAAAAATATTCCAAATAAAAATGTCGCGATGATTAATTGTGATGACCATAAGGAATTTGCTTCAAAGGCAGGAGTTCAAGGGTTTCCAACTCTTCGATTATATAAGAATCCCAAAGATGACAAATATGTTGATTATGATGGACCAAGAACCGCAGAAGCTATCGATACATACCTTTCTGATAACTGATAATTTGTTATCCACTCCATTGCACTATCTTTACCAGTCTTTTCTAATAATTCACATTCGTCTTCCGTTATATTAAACTTCATTGATGGGATAGTTGATTGAATAATGACTTTATGCTTTAATTGTTTCGCGAGTTGTTCAGTTAAGCTATCTACAATACAATATATTACACCGAGAATATATTGATATATTGATTCTATATTATTTTGACTTGTTGGGCGACTACAAAGAATCGCCAGTGTCCGTTTGCGGTCCTTCTTTGTAATAACATTTGTAGCGATTGGAGAAATAATCGCCCCATCTGAGTAGAGTTCGCCGTCGATTTCAATGGGAGTGAATGCGAACGGATAACCGCCTGAAATGCGCAAAGCTGTCAGAATTGGAAAATCTGGGGTTTCTTTTGCGGAGAAATATTTGGGGGCAGACCGAGAAATATTACTCGCCGTTATAATTAATCGATATTTCGATATTTTTTTTAATTGTCGAAATGTAATTTTTGGATCGATGCCTTGTGTCTGAATAATAGCTTTAACAAAATTCATCATTTTATTACCTTCATCAAACCCGAACTTAGAGATGAACATTTTCATGTCGAACTCTTGAAACTGGTCTAAACGGATATTTTCGAAGATGACGCGAATCTTTCTTAAACTGACACCAATACAGATGAAAAATGCAATATAGGCCCCAATTGATGATCCAATGATTTCTCGGACTGTTGAAAAGAGCTGTATTTCATTGTCGAGTGTTTCCAATGCGGAAGCAATTGCAATTCCTTTTATTCCTCCTCCGGACAGAATTAATTTTTTAATTTTTGGTAGTTTTTTCATTAATTTGTATATTACTTTTTTTTCGATGGAATTACGAAAAAAAAATAATTCATAAAATTATGTATAATGTTAATGAAATAAAAAAATTTATTCACGAGCGGGAGAAGGGCCGTCTAAAAATATATGAGGATGTTCTGGAAATGTGTTTTCATCGGATACAAACATCAGTATTAAGAGATGAACCATTTAGTATTTTTATTGTTCCCGATTTTATTGTTGGAAAGCCCACATATAATTTTGCGAACTGTATCCAATATGTTATTTTCCGGCTAAAACAGAACGGATTTGATGTTAAATATTTTTATCCAAATTGCCTTCAAATTATTTGGGGGAAACAGAGCTTTGAATCTTTGCTCCATATAGAAAACGACCGCGGGACTCTCAATATGTTAGCGATTGAAAACAAGCCCAAGAATTCGCCAACCCTATTCGATATGAAAGCACCACACACTGGAGAAAGTTTAGGCGTTTTCTCAAATCGCAAACCAATTACGAAGAAAATTATAAATTTAAACATGGGGACAACTGACTCCCCGGCAAATAATGATAATTTTACGATTCATTTTAAAGGAGAACCAAAAGAAAGCAAGAAGAAGCAAATTCAGGACCAAAAATTTCGTGCAATTAACGACTTCATTCCGAAAACAAATGTTTTTAATAATAAAAATTTTATAAATAATTAAATGTTCAAATATTTCATCCGTTCTTCGCAAATTAAAATAAAATTTTAAATAATATATGGTCAAATATATTATTTACAAAGCAAGTGGAGGTCTCGTCCATATGCTCAAAGGAATCCATTTTTGTATTCAAAAAGCGAAGGATACTAATAGGAAACTCATTATTGATTGCGCAAATCACAGCGCTTTTAAGATGAATTTTAGTAGCGTCTTTTTCATAGATGATTCATCTCTTAATTACTCGGATACATACGATGAATGTACAGTTAGCGACGAAATAAGAAGGGCCCCTGCAAAATATATAAAAGGTCAATATTTTATTGAAGAAATAAACATATCAATTGTTCATTGGGACACAACAAACGATATTATAATTTATGCAGGGGCTCATGGGAACCTCCAAATGAAAAATATAAAAATCGTTCAACAAATAAAAGATGATTTGGACAATGAAAAGAAAATCGAGGAAAAATACATTGCCGGTCATTTCAGAAATACTGACATGAAACATGACATCAATGAATTCATCAACAAAATTAAAGAAACAATAAATAAAACAGGAATAAAAACGTTTTATTTGGCGACGGATGATTCGACCGCGAGGGAAAAAATCGCAACTGAACTACCAGCGGACATAACAATTATTCAAAATACGGTCCCACCTGCAAATATTGGTAATCTACATTACGGGTCCAAAGATAAATACAAACAAGTTTATGAATGTTTGCGCGATTTTTATTTTATACTTAGAGCGGATGAATTCATTCCATCGCGAAAATCAGGAATGTCGCGGTTAGCGATGGAGATGAGGAAAAATAAGTTTAGCTTTTTTGATTGAATAATTATTCTAATCCGAATCCAGTATCTTCGAATAATTGGGTTCTAATCGCATCAACTGTAATATTATGTCTATTTTGATCATGATTTATAAATAATTCTAAATATTTCCCACAAGTTGTAGCATGAAATGGTTGTCCAGCTTCAACACGTGTAAGAGATGATACGCATATTTTTAATTCACCAGTATACGATGAACTACCAGAAACATATACAACAAATAATTTTCTATCATCATCTGAACTTTCAGGTCCAAAAATAAAATTAAGAAATGGAATTAAATATGGATAAGTTGTAATAATCGCATTTGAATTATTTATTATACGAACACTCTCATTATTTTGAGATAATCTAACATATTTTTCTAATGGAATTGGTTCTAGACGATAATCAACTGGATTTAAATATATTTTTTTAAAAAGTTTAATTCTTTTTACAAAAGTTTTTACGTCAAACTTCAATTTACAAGTAATAAAAGATTTTCGTCTATAATAGAATTTACGTATAAATTGTGCCATTTTATTAAATTGTTTCATATTAGTAAAACCACATGTTATAGCAAATCTTCGAAATAGAATTTCTTGTTCAATTGTTTGTTTCAATTTTTTGTTTTTCAATGCTTGGTTCTTAAGTGTTTTCATTAACTCACGTTTGTTATGTTCATTTTTTAATAAATGACTATTATTATTACTATGTTCAATATATTGATTAAATTTATCATATAAGTTACTAAAACTATTTCTTTTATTATTATTAAAATATGTAAATTGATTACCTTTTAATAAAGATAATAATATTGGGTCAATTTTTAAAAATATCTTTGTTTCAGAAGCGCTTGCTAATAATATTAATTGGTCTGTTTCGCGAAAAAGAGTATTCATATCTACATCTTCTCTAAGTATTACATAATCTTCATTTTCTTCAATTTCTTTAAAAAATTTTTTTGTATAAACTGGAAGTATTTTATCAAAAACATCTCTTCTTGCTCCACCGTGATCGACTACTTTATGATTTGAACCTTCATATCTAAAAAAAAATCTTCCAGATAAATTTTGTCTCATAATAAACTCATATAATTCATTAAAATTTGGACAAGAATTCTTTGAATTTTTTACTGGATTTAGTAAATTTTCTCTAATTGTGATTTGTTCTTCTCTTTGTTGTTGTTGAATTGGTGGTCTCACACTCGGATTTATTCTGTATGGTCTTTGTTGTGCTCGTTGTTGTCGCATTGTTAATAAACGTATCAGTTGATTTTGTGTTAAGAGTCTTACCTGTGAGATATAATTATTGTGATTGTTTGTGTTTTGTATTGGTCGTCTTATTACGAGTTCTATCAGTTGTTCTTGTGTTAATTGTCTTAATTGTGAGATATAATTATTAATATTGTTGTTACTACTGCTGTTGCTGTTTGAATTTGTTATTTGTGGTCTCCTGTTCCGATTCCTTTCACTATTTGAATTATTATTTTCTACTTCTCCATCTTCATTCAATTTCCATATTTTAATTTTATCTTGGGAACAAGTCGCTAAAAATAAATATCTTTTATGAAATGAGATTGATGTAATATCATATACATGCCCTTTCAATTTAATTATACATCTTACTTCCCAATTTACAAATGATTCATCTGAACTAATTCTCCATAATATTGTAGTTCCGTCAAAACTACCAGTTGCCAGAATATTTTGATTTGGATGAAAAGCTACAGAATTAACAGGTCCAACATGTTCATCTATAGTTTTTACACATTTTGTCATTTGAACATTATCAGTTATATGCCATAATTTTATTTCTGAATTATCATCTCCAGATGCCATAAGATTTCCAGTTGAATTAAACGCAATTGATGTCATTTGATGAGAATTTGTTAAACTTTTCATACATTCTACATTACAAGATTCAAATGAGTTATCTGAACGAATTTCCCACAATTTTATTTCTTTTAAACCCAATGAAATATTACAAGAAGTTGCCAGAATATTTTTTGTTGGATGAAAAACAATTGATGGAATATAACATCCCATACTATTTTCATCCGCTACTCTTAATGTATTTATACATCTTGCTTGTATGGTATTCTCTGTTAATGTTAGATGATATAATCTGACAGTATAATCTCCGGAACCAGTTGCCATAAGATTTTCAGTTGAATTAAATGCGATTGAATGAATTGCTCTCGTATGTTCTTCTAAAGTCTGAACAATATTAACATTCTGAATATCAGGTTGTATATGCCACAATATTACTTTATTATTTCTCGAAGAACCAGTTGCCATAAAATGTCCAGATGGATGAAATGCGATATTACTAGAAATTATATTTACATCTCTATTTCTCAATGTATTCACTAAATTTACTGAATTCTCTTGATTAATTTCCCATAAATTTACTATACTATTCGCTAAACTGTTAGATGCTAAAATTGGATATTCTGGATGAAATGATATAACATATGGACGGTTCACAGAATCATCTATAGTTATTATCGATTCAGTTAATATTCTTACCATAATTATATGTTATATTATATTTTATACCATTCTCGCAATATTGAATAAAGTATATTCCCCTTTTTATCAAACATTCGCCACTCATCTTCAATCATAACAATCTCCCGACTAACTTTCTCCTTTTTTGTTTGAATAACCAGACTGTCCTCAATACAAGAAAATACATCACTATCATTTATTAAACTCTGGTCATATTGATCCATCATCCCTTTTATTGAACTGAATTTATTCAATATCGCTTTTAGTCGCGTCTTATGTTCCGCCACAAATTTCCCCACTAACTTCGTCGATTTCTCTTGAACAACATCAGTCGATTTAATAAATTTAAGAATCTCAACAATTATCTCTTCATTATCAAATTCTCGCTTGAAACTATACATTTTCCGGATAACTTTTGAAAAGTCGTTTTCATACATTATACAATATTTAATTGAAAACGCAAATAAATCGTTCATCTCTACGTTAAGTAGACGCAACATATTACATACTAATTGACACCGCTGTAAGAAAAACAAAAAAAATAAATAACAGTCTGTTAATGATGTTTCTTTATCTTCGTTATAATATTTTTCTATTATATTTTTCAATTGAATAATACCTTCCATATAATACAATAAAATAATTTTTAATTTTTAGATAAAAGTAATCGCAACCTAAATTTTATCAACGAATGCCCGAACATGATTTGAATAGACCACATCCTTTGTCATCTCTTTTATTCCGCTCACTTCCAAAAATTCATCGACCCCCTTCTTTTTACCGCTTCCATATAATTCAAGGTCCTTCAATACCCGCTCTTCAGCAATCCGCGAATTATAAAATCCCGCAATTTTACATAGTCGCAAAAAACTGATTAGGCCATGCGCATCAAACTTCTTTGCGTCAATATTCCGTAATTCCCAAAATGTTGGGCGATACTCTCGGTCCCAAAGAGTATAGACTATATTTTTATCCGGAGTATAAATCTCTATCCCGCTCGTATAAAAACGCAATGCCATCAGAAATTCTTCGCCCCAAAATATATTCTTTAAGTGTGGGTCGAATGGAACTGTTTTAAAAATGGACCCATAACAAAAACTGAATCCGGCCGCCCAAAAAAGATTCTTCTCAGGGCGCTCTAATTTGACTGGAACAGAATAGAAAACGGGAACTCCATTCCGTATTTTTTTCAACTTGACAATATTCACTTTATCTGTCTTTATGAGTTGGTCCGTTTTCAAACTGTATCCAACTGGATATGTGCTAATAACTGCATTTTCCGATAATGATCGCAACATACAAACTAATTGTTCATCCCAGTCCGGAACAAAACGCGTATGACTATCAATTTGAAGATAAAACTTCTCATTTTGATATAGCCGGTTATAAATAATATAACGAGCATAGACTGGCCCCCGCGCATTAGTATGTTGATGAACTAGCAAACGAACCTGATTCTCCGGACAATCAAATTTCAATTCTAGATCCTTATCCGCGAGTTGCGCATAAACCCCAAAAAAAAGCTGGTCTTTATATTTAGCATTCTTATATGCATTCTCAACTGTTGGGATAACTTGGGAATCTCTATAACACGCAATTGATATAAAAATATCTCCCATAATTTTATATATATATTTATTGAAGATTCAAAACGAATTTACCGTTCCCATTACCGACGGGTTTCTTAATCTTAATGCGCTTCTTCGTTGATTCCTGAGACGATACACTGCTAATCGTATCCTCTTGCTTTGATTGAGCCTGTGGCCTCTGTGCATTCTGATTATTCACCATCGCTAAAATGTCGTCGACTCCGGTTGGACCACGCATTTCTCGTGGGCCCCCA
>Ga0214923_10000492_pt1 | contig 59931 bp, 54 predicted proteins | sample LL1510_MetaG_FD_177993 | JGI IMG/M metagenome (GOLD analysis project Ga0214923, IMG submission 177993) | Freshwater microbial communities from Lake Lanier, Atlanta, Georgia, United States - LL-1510 | ecosystem: Environmental > Aquatic > Freshwater > Lake | place: USA: Georgia | collected...
ATGCCAGCTATTTTGAAGAAGAAACCGCAATGGTTTTCACGGTGTTCGGCAAAGCAATGCGTGTCAGCGGATCCACATGCTTATCATTGACCAGCACCGAATAATGCAGGTGCGGTCCAGTAGTACGGCCTGTCATCCCCACCGAACCCAGAGGCTGCCCCTGACGCACACGCTGCCCTTCGCGCACATGAATGTCTTCCATGTGACCATACATGGTTGAAACTCCCAACGCATGATCGATGGTTACAAAGCTGCCCAAACGCGCCTGTTTTCCTACTTCCGACACCACGCCATCTGCCGACGCCAACACAGGAGTTCCCTTCCTTGTCACAATGTCGATCCCCTGATGAAAGGCATGATCGCCCGTAAAGGGATCCTTGCGCTTGCCGAAGCCTGAACTCAGGCGCTGATCTTCGCGTGGAGAAATCGGCCAGGCCAGACCGCTGCCGCGAATGCTTTTAGCAAACGGGTGTCCGTCATAATCCTGATCCTCTCCAAACAGATCCATAATCGCATCATCTCTGCCGCCCAACCGCGCTATCCGCGTCCCTTGATCTCTGGATGACGTGTTAGACACCACGGGCGAACTGACCACCGGACTGCGCATAAACGGAACCATCCGCGCCGGCATGGCAAGCGCCGTTTCGGCCTCCTGTTTATTGGTCGGGCGTACATCACGCTTTGATTCCGGTTTGCTTTCGGGTTTGGGCTGCGCTTTAGCCAAACGCTGCGCCGTGGCATTGGGTGTGGTGTCCCCCAGTGTTGCAAACGCATCACTCGGCAACCGGTTTACGGGGCGGTTAATCGGAAAAAAGCCCTTCGCAACCGGACCCGACCCCACTTTTGCGACTTTTGCGCCACCATCACTGCCATAGAAATCTTCCAGCGACGGATCCGCTTTTACCACGCGATGCTTCACTTTATCGACGTTAATGGGCATAAAGGCCAGAGCGGGCAAGGCACTCATTGCACCCCATACCGTCACAGTCAGGAAAACCATTGCGAATTGTTGTTTTGTCATAGCGTATGTTTTAGCAATCCTCGTGCCAATTTTAACACTATGAACAACAATATCTAGTTCTAATTAGGAAGCGTGCAACCAAATGTAGTTTACACTTGCGGTAAATTTTGCTTATACTCGCGCTAACAATGATAGGTTGGTAGACCCAAATGCACAAAATGAAGCAAAGACTTCTAGCTAGAACGGCATATGGCGTTTTAGCGGCTGTTGCTGGTTATAGTTTCCTGATTCCTTCTGCCGAGGCTTTTGTCGGGCAGCGCGGTGAGCGTTACCCAATGTATCCGGCCAGACAACAACAAGCTACGCCCGCCTATCAGGCAGCGCCCGCTCGTCCCTACAATACCGCTCAGGCCCCTGCCTATCGCCCCAACATTCAGCCCTATTATGGTGGCGATGCCGCACCGCTTTATCCGGAACGCTGCGCCGGGAGTGAGGTTGAAAGCGTGTTTGAATTTCCGGCGATGGAGCAAGAACCAGCACCCGCCCCTGCGCCTGTCCAAGCGCAATTGCCTGCACCTTATCCACCGGCAGAAGCCTACCCTCCGGTAGCCTCTCCCTATGCGCAGCCCGAAACCTACGCACCAGCCTATCCTAACCCTGAAGCCATGGTTGATGCGTCTGCTGAATATCGCCCCTATGAAGCGCCAGCGCCTGCTTATGCGCCGAATTATCAGGCTGCGGCTCCGCGCGATGAGATGCCTGTATTTCGCGCCTACAACACCATAGAGACCGATCGCCGCATGGCGTTTGACCGTGCGCGCGCTGCATCGGAAGCAGCAGGTAATCGTGCGCCGGAATATGGTTACCAGCAACCACGCGCGCCCCAAGCGCCCGCACCAAGTTATCAGCGTCAACCGATAGAAGAACCTTCACAAAGCTACGCGCCGCAACCGCAATCCTCTTATTCGCCAGCCCCGGCATCGCCGCGCTACAGTGCTGCCCCCGCCTATTCAGAGGAACGCTATTCACGCGCGCCACGCTATTCTCCGGCGCCCGCTCAGTCACCTGCGCCAGAATATCGGGAACATCATTTCGGGTATGACGAACCGGCGCCGCAATCGCCGCCGCCCAATCGTGAATATCGCAGCGCCGCTCAGTATTACGGTCAGCTGCAGCAAGAAGCGGAGCAGGCTCTGCAACCGCTGGAAGAAATGGACGCGCGCAATCAGGCTTATGATCCGCGCGATTTTCCGTCTTACTCACCGGCCTATCCGGGAGGTGCCTCTTATCCGCCCACCAAACGCGCTGAAGCAGCCGAGCCCGCTTATCCCTCGCAACGACCGGTTTCCGCCAATCGTGATCCACACAGCTATGCGCCCCCACCACCTGCCCCCCGCGCAGCCGCCGGTTACGCGCCGCAACCTTATGTTCCTGCCGTCAGCCAGCCCTATTTCGAACGGCTGCCGCGCCTGTCTTCCAAAACTCAGGACATTTTGAACCGGCTGCCAAAAAATATCGATTCCGAAGCCAAAACTGCTGGACGCAAAGTTGATCTGGAACGCTTCTCTCCTGATACCACCTCGGCGTTGGGTGCTGATCCCGAAGGCAATAAAGACAATAAAGCTTCGGTGGAAACCAAAGCGCCGGGCTATAATGCGGACATTGAATTAGAGCGCGCTTATGAGGCGCTGATGGCGGGGCAAAGCGCGACCGCGATCGATATTTACAGAGAAATTCTCCAACGCGATAAACGCAACCAGGACGCGCTGTTCGGCCTGGCCACCACCTATCATCGCATGGGCAACCTGCAATCCGCCCTGCCGGTTTATGGTCAGTTGCTCAAAATTAATCCGGAACATCGCGAAGCGCTGAATAACTTCCTGGTGCTCGTATCCGAAGAATCCGCCGTCGATGCGCTGCGCGAGCTGGAACAGCTGGAGCAGAAAAATCCGGACTTCAGCCCTATCCCCGCACAGCTTGCAATCCTCTATGACAATTTGGGGCAGCCCGATGCTGCACGCAAAAAAATGATGCGCGCAATCAATCTGGAACCGGATAATCTCGTCTACAAATATAATCTGGCAATTATGCTCGATAAACAAGGAAAGTCGCGTGATGCCGCCTCTTTGTATCGCGAGCTGATGGAAGCATCGCGTAAAGGCAAAGCCTTGCCTGCCGATGCCAAAAACATCGAAGAACGCCTTGCCTATCTTTCTTCACAAGGTGCATAGTAATTCCGGTTAAATTTTGCTAAGGTGTCTACATGGAAATTACGGATCTGTTACTCGCAACCGTTCGCAATGGCGCGTCTGATCTTCACCTTTCGGTGACAAACCCGCCCATCATGCGTGTGCATGGCGAAATGGTGCCCATGAATGCGCCGCCGCTCTCACCGGAAGAGTTGCAGCGCATGGTCTATTCCGTGATGACCGAATTTCAACGCGCGGAATATGAGCGCGAATGCGAGATTGATTTTTCGATCTCCTTTGGCAATGAAATGCGTTTCCGCGTCAATGCTTTCAATTCTATCAATGGTCCAAGCGCAGTGTTTCGTACCATTCCCACCCGCGTGCTCACGCTGGAAGAGCTGGACGCCCCCAAAGTCCTCTATCACCTGTGTAATTTGCACAAGGGGTTGATTCTGGTAACAGGACCAACCGGTTCGGGCAAATCCACCACACTTGCCGCCATGGTTAACCACATCAATACGCACCATGCCCGCCACATTCTGACCGTGGAGGATCCGGTCGAATTTATTCACCAATCCAAACGGTCGCTCATCAACCAGCGCGAAGTTGGCTCCAGCACCAAGTCATTCGCACGCGCACTCAAAAGCGCACTGCGCGAAGACCCGGATGTCATTCTGGTGGGTGAGCTGCGCGATCTGGAAACCATTCATCTGGCCATGACCGCCGCCGAAACGGGCCATTTGGTGATGGGCACGCTGCATACCAATTCTGCGCCCAAAACCATTGATCGTATTATCGATGTGTTCCCTGCCAATGATAAAGAAATGGTGCGCGCCATGCTGTCTGTCTCGCTGGAAGCCATCATTTCGCAAATGCTGGTACGCAAGAAAGATGGAAAAGGCCGCGTCGCCGCGCATGAAATTTTGCTGGGCACTTCTGCCATCCGCAACCTGATTCGCGAAGGCAAAATCCCGCAGATTTCCTCGATGATTCAGATGGGATCAAAAATCGGCATGTGCACCATGCGCGATAGCCTGCTGCGCTATGTACAAGAGGGAGTCATCAGCGAAGAGGTGGCAAAAGAACTGCTGATGACGGGCGAAGATGATGATTCGTCCCGCAATAATAAGCGCACTCAGGCAACCACCACTCAGGTCGCTGAACCTTTCTAGCGCTAGGCCGCTTCATCAATCGCGTGTAAAAATGCCCGCTCCAGCGACTGGCTGTGATGCGACTGCTTAAATTCTGCCGGTGTGCCGACATATTGAATCTTGGTTTGGTGAATAATGCCGATGCGATCGCAGATTTCGTCAATGTCCGACAAAATATGCGAGCTGAAAAAGATGGTGATGCCTTCCGCGCGCTTGGCCGTCATCATCTTCTTGAGTTTAATGCGCGCCTTGGGGTCCAAACCGCTCATGGGTTCATCCAGAATCAGCAGGGGTTGCCCAGACAAAAATGCGCCCGCTAATCCAAGTTTCTGCCCCATCCCTTTAGAATAAGAGCCCACCTTGCGCGCCAGCGCCAGCACATCCAGATCCAGCGCCTGCGCAATGTCATCGGCCATCTGACGATCGAATGTCTTACCGTAATAAGACATGACCATCGACAAATATTCATACCCCATTAAATAGCGCGAAGGCTGAAACTTTTCCGGCAGATACGACACATGCCGGCGCGACGAAACCGCGACCGGCGCTTCACCAAAAATGGCAATATCGCCCGCATCAATCGTCGTTAAATCGAGAATCATTTTGATGAGGGTCGTTTTGCCCACCCCATTGAGTCCAACCAACCCGAAAATCTCCCCACGATTAAGCAACAGCGACACCTGATCCAGAATCGTGCGGCCATCATAGGCCTTGCTGACATTGGTAATATGTAACGGAACCGCGCTAGTCTCGGTCATGATAATGCTCCCTAGTCGATCGTTTGCGCCGCAGGATTGGGCGGAATAGAAAATTGTGGCTGAGGCAAATTCAATGGGGCCGGTTTTGGAATCGGCGGCACATTGCCCTCTGTTGTGGTTTTGGCCTTCGTCGTTGTCTCTTTGTTGGTTTTTCCCGCATCCGATGATTTACCCGGATCGCGCACCATAATCTCCATCAACCCTTTGGTTTTACCTTGCAACCCATCATCGGTTGGTGTGCTGGTAGCCGCACCGCCGGAAGATGCGCCGGTGGCGGGCTGATCCGCTGCCCCCTCCGCAGGTGCTTCATCCGTGGCAATACCCGTTCCGCCGACCTGTTTTGCCAATGAATCCAGCATTTGCTTATTCTTTTTCAGAATCTCAATGATTTTCAATTTATCCAGCTGTTCCGGCCCTTCGAACAACATCAGCGTCGCATCGTCTGCCTCTAATCCTTCTGGGCGGGTAATCTTCGCGTCATAGGACTTTTCCATATCCACTTCCGGCAGCTTACCTTCCACAATCTGCATGCTGCTGGCCGAGAAAGTCTGATTATTCAGCATCGACACGACAAACACTTTATTTTTTTCGTCAAATCCAAGACTGGAACCGCGCGCCTGACGATGCTTCAAACTGGCCACCTTGATATTCTCGCGATCCAGCCAAGTGCGAATCGCCTGCGGCATATCCGCCGGCGTCCAGTTTAGCGTGACCATGTTGCTGGTGATGCCTGTCACCCGTATCGAACCACCCGAACCAAAATCATAGGTCGGATGCTTGGCGTTAATGCGCTTCTGATTGATCCAGACCGACCACTCTCCGGCGTGCTGATACATCACCGTACCCAGATAAAAGTTCGGCAACGGGAACTCTTTCACCACCTTAGGTTCTGCCGGCTGTTCTTTCAAAAGCGCGGCCAAGGGATCATCATCCGTAATTTCCTCGCGCTCCACTTCCTTCTTGGGTTTTTCGCCCATGGTGCGTTCATACAGGTCAAGAATCTGGGTCAGATTGCTCATATCATAATGCGAATACATGAGCGAAATGCCAAAGCTTCCCATCGACACCTTAAATGCCCCCTTTGGCCGTGCAGCATCTTTATCCGGATCGGCCAGCATGTCGATCAGCGGATCAAAACTATTACCTTGTGGCCCCGGAATTTCTTCTGAATCCATAGCCTCAATGGTCGGCTGACCGCCATTTTTCATGTCAGTTTTTGATTCAGGCGTCACCACTACCGGCGGCAGCATCACCCCGCCCTCTTCGGCTTCCTGTGCCAAAGAAAAGGCTGAAAACTGCTTGATACCCACGGCACAAACAGCTCCCAGCAGCAGAATAGTAATGATTCTAACCTGCATTAGGCTCCTCTACCGGCGGCTTAAAGCCGTACCACATGAATTCAATGACCCCCGAAACCATCGGCAACGTGTTTCCTGCTTTAATCTGCGTGAGCGCCTCCATATCGAATTTGCGATCACGCTTAAGCGTCACAATCACCGGCTTGATCAACCCCGGCAATGCCTGCTGCATATCCTGCAGGAAGGAATAAATATGCGTGTCCGACATTCCCGATACATTCAGCTTCACCCGCATCTGCATGGCTTCGATGGACAGCGCCTCCAGTTCCTTATTAGAAAACTTCTCTGCGGGAGAGACCTCCATCGCCAGATAGCTCAGGCGATAGCGCCCCTTGAGTTGGCTCAACACCGAACGCAACGCCGTTCGATCCAGCGCAAAATTAAGATTTGCCTTGCGCCCCACCACTTCTTCATAGACCTGCGATGAAATGCCCGTTTTCTCGATCTGCTTGTTTAAATCCTCCAGCTTCACCCGCTCTGCCTGCAGCGCATTCTTCGCCACCGTCATTTCGTCGGAATGGATGCTCGTCAAATGCATTGCAAAGGCCAGCACCCCAACCGCAACCAGTACAATCCCGCCTGCTACGCTGGCTTCTATCATCACTCGCTTTTTCATCTTTTCGAGTTTTCTCATTGGCGGCCTCAATCGTCTTTCGGTGTCGCTGGTTGTTCGGCCAATGCAGGTTTTGGCCCTTTGACATGCAGCACCACAACGGCATGATTATCTTCCAGATACTCGTCCGAACCCGATTCATCGAAAATCAGCTTCAAACTCTCTTCATTGGTAGTCGTTCCCGGCAGCGGGTCATGCTCCACTTCATAATTCGGGAAGGCGGCCTTCATGTCGCCAATCAGGCGATACGCTAGATTGATAAAGTTCTTGCGGTCACCGCCATGGCCGGAGAGCTTGACTTCCACCTTCACAATAAACTGCTCAACGGCCTGTTCTGGTTGCGCTGCCTGTTCTGGTTGCGGTGCTGGAGTCTTCGGCGTTCTGGCTTTCGCCGCCGCTTCACTTTCAAACCGCCAGTCCAACGACCGCACCAGCCGGTTATCATTCACCACCTTGCCCATAGCCTTGACAAAATCGAGCGGCAGCGGACGTTTCTGCAATACCCCACCATACAGCGTTGCCACATTCAGCACTTCTCCCTGCATGGCACCCAGCCCGCTCAGGCTCCGCTCCGCTTTGGCAATTTCTTCCGTGGCGGTTTCTTTGTCGCGAATCGCACGATTGATATTAATCTTCACATCTGCCGCATTGAAGAATTCCATCACCACCGCATACACCAACCCCAGCAACAGCACTGCCGTTGCCACTTTCAGGGCAAAGCTGGACTGGTAAAGCACCGTCAGTTTCTGCGCATAAGGCGGCAACAGGCGCAGCCTGCGCTTGGTTCCCATGCCAAAATGCGACGCGATCACCACATCGGCAAAACGATCACCCGATAGTGCCGCCTGTTCCAGCTTCATCATTTCCGCTACTTCAAACGGACTCAGACATTTCATGGAGGTTGCGTTGATACGGTCATTCTTGATCAGGGGTTTGACTTCATCGGCAATGATCACAAACACTTCAAGACCGGCCTGATCATTGTAAGACAATCGCCGCAGATATTCGATGGTGCTGAGAATCTCCTGCTCAATCGCAGCAGCCATGACATCCGGCGCCATATCGCTGGTAGCCGCCGTCAAACGGGTGAAGACCAGCTGATTATCCTTGAGTACGACCTGACGATAACCACTCACCTTATCGTGACAGACCATCAACCGCCACATCGCCTTAATGGCCGGTGTGGGTGAGCAAAGCTTCGCCAGATCGACAATAAAATTCTGCGCTTCAATGGGAATCAGATACATTCCCAGCATGCGGTTTGGCAGCTCGAAAATGGTTTCCGTCCATTGCTGGATCATGCTGGAATTAGCCACCGAGATCAGCAGATAGTTCCATTCCTTACGGCCCTCGCTATCGCGACCGATTAACATGGATCCCCGAATATCTTCTGATGAGAAATCGCGATCCAGCCGCCGCTCTACCAGCTTTTTGATACCAAAGACGCTGACCGGCGGAAAAGTGTGGCGAACATAGGATTGATCCATCACATCCAGCATGACGCTGATGGGGACACCGGAATTGACGCGCAACAACTCAAGAAAGGGGTGCACATGCTCCGGCGCAGGACTTGGCGCATAGAGCCGGCGGGAAATGCGCCCGGACTGAATGAGTACCAGCACCGCACCTTCATCACCAATAAACAGAATGAATTGTTTGGAACCAATGGTGAAAGAAGATAGCGACTGAATTTTTTCTTTGATTGTATCCAGCGTGAAGGGTGGTTTATCGGGCGTTGCAGAAGGTGCAGGAACCGCACCTCCCCGCTTGGCCGGCCTGGATGAGCGCGCCGCACGCGCCGCCTGTATCATCTTTCGCTTTTGTTTTATTTTTTCTGAAGGATCCACTACGCGCCAGCTTTGTTAGAATTTCATTTTTGAGAACGATTGATAGAGCGGGCCAAAGACCGAAGCAATCACCCAGAAAATCATTAACCCCAGCACAATGGTCAGCGAGGGACGAATCATCGCAATCATCGCATCCACGCTGTCATTGACCTCGCGGTCGTAGAAAAAGTTCACATTCTCAAGCGCGTCATTCATGTTACCGCTGTCCTCACCTACCTTGAACATGCGAATCACGAGATTGGGGAAATAATCAGACATACGCAGCGACGACGTAAGTGAGTTACCATCGGTCACGCTGCGGATAGCGGTATCAATCGCCTGCTGTAATGCGCGGTTATTGACGACCGACTTTGCCGATTCAAGCGATTCGAGAATATCAATACCGCTGCGGAACATGATGGAAAAGAAGTGCGTAAACCGCGCCAGATTGATTTTGATAATCGTCGGCCCGATCCACGGGGCTTTAATGAAGAGCTTATCGAAAAACATGGCTGCATCCGGCGATGCTTTATAGAGAATGCGCAGCCCAACAAAGATCGCCACCGGCGTTGAAATCACTATATACCAGTAATCCGCAAAAAATTCAGATACCCAGATGAGTGCGCGTGTGTGCGCCGGAATGGTGAAGCCCTGTGCCAGAATGAACTTCATCAACTTGGGCACCACAAACATCATCAGGACAGAAATCACCAGCGTCATCACCACCAGCAGCACAATGGGGTAAATCATCGCCTTGCGCACTTTGCGCTTGAGATCGGATGTCCACTTCATGTGGTTGGTCATGTGGATAAACGAATCGCTCAGATTACCGTTTTTCTCGCCGGCCTGCACCAGCCCCACAAACACGCTGCCAAACACTTTGGGATAAAGCCGCATCGCCGCCGACAGCGTTTCGCCCGATTTCACCCGCTCGGTAATATCCATCAACACATCGCGCAGACGGCGAGACTCGGTGGCATCACGAATATCCTGCAACGCCTCATAAATCGGCACACCGGCGCGATCAAGCTGCTCCAGATGCATACACATCATGATCATGTCTTTGTCTTTGACGCGGGAGCCCAATAGCTGGCCGCTATCCTTGACCTCTTTGCAACTGATCATGTCCAGCCCGATCTCTTTGAGACGGGACTCAAGGTCAATGTCGTTCTCTGCCGCTATGGTACCACGGACAGTGCTGCCGCCCTGGTTCATGGCAGAATAGATGTAAGCCGGCATATTCCGTCTCCTTAGTTGCTAAGAAGCCACCCTGTTGGAATATTATTATGGTTATTTTACTGCCGATTAGGAGGAGTATATTACATTCGGTCAGTCAGGTCTACCGTGCGGATCAATTCTTTCAGATCAATTTCTCCGGATAGTACCTTAGCGATGCCATCTTGCACCATGGGGACAAATCCGTTCTCCAGCGCATACTCCATCATATGGTTGCGGGTGGCGTGGGTTGCAACCAGTTCATCCAGCCCCTCATCCACGCGCAGAATCTCTATGATTGCGGTACGTCCACGGTACCCTTTCATGTTACATTTTTCGCAGCCCACCGCCTCATGAATGGTAGGCGGATTGGCGGGATCCAGCTCCATCAGCTTGCATTCTTCTTCCGTGGCCAGATGGGGGCGCTTACATTCTTTGCATAATTTGCGCGCAAGACGTTGCGCCATGGTGGCAATGAGCGTCCCAGACAGCAGATGTGGCGGAATACCGATATCGATCAGACGGGGAATGGCTCCCAGCGCATCATTGGTGTGCAGCGTCGTAAACACCTGATGCCCTGTCAGCGCCGCACGCACTGACATCAGCGCCGTTTCCTCATCCCGCACCTCACCCACGAAGATAATATCGGGATCTTGGCGCATCAGGGATTTGATACCCGTGTTAAAATCTACCGAGCCTTCGCGCACGTTGGTTTGGCGGATCATCGGAATCTGATATTCCACCGGATCTTCCAACGTCATGATATTCACATCAATCGAGTTGATGTGGTTGAGCATCGAATACAGCGTGGTGGTTTTACCGCTACCCGTTGGGCCGGTAACGATGATAATCCCTTCCGGACGCTTCAGACAGCGCTTCAGCAGGTTCATGTTATGGTCGGTAAAGCCCAGATTCTCAAGCGGAACCAGCGCTTTTGACTTATCCAGAATACGCAGCACGATATTTTCACCATGCACCGTGGGCTGGGTTGCCACACGAAAATCGATCTCACGGCCCAGCGCCTTGAAAGAAATCCGCCCATCCTGCGGGTTGCGTGATTCGGCAATGTTCATGCCGGACATAATCTTCATGCGCACGCACATCGCCGCCCAGTAATCGCGGTGGAAGCTGCGCACCTGCTGCAATTTGCCATCAATCCGGTAGCGCAGACGCAGGAACGTGCCTTCCGGTTCAAAGTGAATGTCGGATGCTTCCTGCTTAATCGCGTCAATCAACAATGCGTTCACCAGACGCACCGTCGGATTCACATACCCATCCTGACGCCCATCCAACTGGTTTTTCTCACGGATACCCGTTTCAATTTCTTTCAAAATCCCATCAATCGAAATCTCATATTGATAGTATTGGCTGATCATCTCCGTAATTTTCGCTTCGGTACAGTAGACTGGCTTGATGTTCAGATGTTTGGGCAGGTGGCGGCGCGCCTGATCCAGCGCCAGTACGTCATACACGTCAGCCATTACCAAAACGACGGAGCCGTCTTTATCCTGCGACACCGGAATCACCTTATGACGCATACACACATCTTTGGGCATCAGTCCCAGCAAATTCGGATCGAGCATGGTATCGGATGGGTCGAACGTATCTAACCCCGCAGATTCTGCCAGCACTTCACCCAGCGCGCTTTCGGTAACGAAGCCCATTTTTACAAGCACCGTGCCCAGCAACTCTTTACGTTGGCGCTGTTCCTGCAACGCAATTTGCAACTGATCTTTTGAGATCAGCCCCAGCGCGATCAACTTGTCGCCGATACGCAGTTTTTTATTATCCGTGGCAACCGCCGGTTTCTGGCCTGCTGCATTGGCTTGCGGTTGCTCCATCCCTGCTTGCGGTGGCATGGGCTGCTGCGGAGCCATCATGGGCTGTTGCGACTGCATCATCGGCTGTTGATACATCATTTGCGGCTGCATCGGTTGCTGCATCATGGGCTGTTGCGGATACATCATTTGTGGCTGCATCGGCTGCTGCAGCATGGGTTGCTGCGGAGCCATCATGGGCTGTTGCGGCATGGCCGGTTGCGGATACATCATCTGCGGCTGCATCATTGGCTGTTGTGGCTGTTGCACCAATGGCTGCGGAGCCATCATGGGCTGCTGCGGCTGCATCATCGGTTGTTGTGGCATTAACTCTGGTACGCCATTCACCGGCAGCGGCGCCAATTGCACCACAGGTTGCGCCACGGGTTGCGTAAATTGCGGTTGTTGTGCGGCCTGTTCTGCGGCAGCGGCGGCAGCTTGCTGTGCCTGCACCTGCTGTTCACGCGCCTGCTGGGCATGCACGGCATTATAACTTTGCTGAAGCACGAGCTTGGGCGCTTCGCCTTGAGGGGCGGCAGCATTCAAATCGCCAGGCTGAATATAACTGGGAGTCACGGCATAATCGGATGGCTGTGGCGCCGGTTGATAGGGGTTGTAGCCATTGCTCAGCTTGGGTCCGCTGAGACCAAGGCCATTACCTGCACCGTTTGCACCATTCACGTCGGCTGCTGGTGTGCCTGCCGAACCTGCTGATGTCTGTTTTGTAAAATCACCTTCCATGCGTCCGCTTCCGATCTGTTATTGATCTGTTTTTTACACATCGTTAGGTTCAATCTAGCGCAAACAAATTAAAAAATGCTTAATTTATAACCCATTAGCCGCCTGTGTATAACTAGTGCCGCTAAAAAGCCCTAAGCGCAGGTAAAATAATAGACAAATTACGCCAGCACCATCGCCGGAGCATACGCAATAAACCCTAAACAATGATTAAATATCGTAGTGGTCGGCCAGTTCTGCCTGAAGCGCCGGTTTGACAAAATGCTCATCCACATAGGCCATCAACTGACTGATGCAGTTTTCAATGTCATGCTGTTGCGTATCGATGACCAGATCGGGTTGTTCAGGAATCTCATAAGGCGCACTGATGCCGGTAAACTCTTTGATCTCACCGGCGCGGGCTTTTTTGTATAAGCCCTTCACATCACGCTTCTCACAGGTTTCCACATCGGCCTTGATGTAGATGGTATTAAAATAATGCTCCGCCATCGAGCGGGCGCGGCGGCGGTCTTCGGCATAAGGCGAAATGAAAGCCGTAATCACCATAAACCCTGCATCGGCAAACAGTGATGCCACCTCACCGATGCGGCGGATATTTTCCTGACGGTCTTGCTGCGAGAACCCAAGATCAGAACACAGGCCACGGCGCACATTGTCACCGTCTAGCACATACACCTGATAGCCTTTGGCAAACAGGCGCATTTGCAGTTCTTTGGCCAGCGTGGTTTTGCCGGAACCTGACAGCCCCGTAAACCACAGCACCCCGCCGCGATGCCCATTCATCAGCATGCGCTGTTGCTGGGTAATCTGGTAATCCACCGCCACGATATTTTCTGATTTCACCGCTTTGCGGCCAGCAAGCAGGCTCGCGCCTTCGCTGATAATCCCACCGCCAGCTACATCATATTCGCTAAACAGCACAAACCGGCCGGTGCGCGGCAATTGCTGATAGTCATCCACCACCATCACGCCCTTGGTTTGCAGAATCACCTCGGCGACCTGATGTTTCTCCACGCGCTCCGATTCGGCGTGCGACAGGGAATCGGTATTGAGCACCTGAAGTACGCGCTTGAGTTCCACGCGCAGTTCGGCATTACCAATTTTCAGCCGATAGCGCAGCCCCGGCTCAAAGGGCGCCTCATGTAACCAGAAAATCCGCGCCTTGATGCTGGTGGTAGTAATCGGCGCATCCGCTTCATGCGAGGCCACCATGCCGCGCTCCACGAAAATCTGTTCATCCAGCGTAATCCCCACCGACTGACCCGCCACTGCCTGCTGCGGTTTGGCTGCCGTGTCCGGCCAGACTTCAATGGATTTTACCCGCGCCCGTTCACCGGCGGGTGAAAACAGCAGCGTATCGCCAACCTTCAGCGTACCGGTTTCAATGCGTCCGGCGATAATGCGACGCTCATCAAAGCGATACACGTCCTGCACATTCAGGCGCAGCGGCTTTCCGGTTTCATCGGCTGCGGCTGCAAACGCATCCAGCGCCTCCAGAATGCATGGCCCGGCATACCACCCCATCACTCCTGAGCGCTGCGCGATGTTATGTCCCTCACGCGCAGAAATGGGAATAAACGCCGTGGGTGCAATGCCCAGTTCCAGCAGATACTCTCCATATTCCTTCACAATGGCCTGATAGGCATCCTGCGCATACTCCACCAGATCCATTTTATTGATCACCACGGCCACCTGCCGGATGCCAAGCATATACAGCAGATACGCGTGGCGCTTGGATTGTTCCTTGACGCCTTCTTTGGCATCAATCAGCAGCAGCGCCGCCTGCGCAGACGCCGCGCCCGTAATCATATTCTTCAAAAACTCGCGGTGGCCGGGAGCGTCAATGATGCAATAGCGGCGCAACGACGATGAAAACCATATCTGGCTGGTATCAATCGTCACATTCTGGTCACGCTCCGCCTGCAGCGCATCCATCAGGAACGCCCATTCAAACGGCATGCCGCGCTTGTCGCAGCTGGCTTTAATCTGCTCCAGCTTACCATCGGGCAGCGAGTGAGTGTCGTGCAGCAAACGCCCCACCAGCGTCGACTTGCCATGATCCACATGCCCCACAATCACAATATTCATTTGTGCATCCGAGTGGGTGGCATCCGGTCGTGCCTGCTCTATGGGTTTCATCGCTGCCGCTTTCTTGCTCATATGGTTCCTGCCCTAGTGGGTCTGCTGTTCGTTTCTGGGGGGCGCAAACTCACCGATTTTGGTAATGGCATCGATGCCGTGCTTGTTCAGAATATCCAGCACGCTCTGGCCATAGCGGCGTACAAACTCCTGCTTATCCGCTTTCGCCAGTTCCTCAAAATATTCGGGGTTCACGCTGGCATCAATTTCTGCCCGCACCACCATAGGCAACCGCGGCTCCTTGCCCTGCGCCATCATTTCCATCATGTGCGCCAGCGCCGTGGTGCGCCGGTAAAGCGCATAGATATTACGCGCATTCATCTTTTCCAGCTCCAGCAGCATATCTATCTTCTTCTCTAATTCTTTCATGGCATCACTCACCGTTGCGCGCCTTTCTGTTTATCCCATAATTTCAGATCCGCAAATGGATGAATGCGCAACAACGACTGATTATCAAGACTCTCAGAACGCCCAGCATCAGGCAGTATAGCGCTGACATCAATTTCTTTACGCGTAATCTGCAAGGTATCGCCAACCGGATCATAAGCCGCATTATAGCCATCCAGCTCATAGCCTCCTTCAAACGCCACGATTGGATGGCGGCGCATTTTCACCCCTTTTGACTCAAGGAATTCCGACAATTTATAGTCCTTTTTTGCGCCCCAAACCGGCTGGTCATGAAAATTCTTGTAAAAGCTGATACCGTATTTCTCTCCCTCTGCATCCAGAAACTCTTTCAGTGTAGACGCCTGCGCATCCGAGACCCCTCTCATGGTATAACGCTCAGGCTGTTCAGGGTCTCTGGCAGCCTTACTTTTTCGGAAACGGGGGATAAAATAGGGATCTTCACTGCGATGTTCAAAGTTGCTGTGCATCAACAACACCTCGCCTGAAGTAACATTCTTCAGCAAAAACAGATTGCAGTTAAAAAATCCGTCCGATCTTACTTCTGCATCACGACTGATGGCGGCATGAGAGTTTTCCACCGTAATAACGGGCTTAGACATCTCACATATACCCCGCAGCGCGCAGGCGCTCGAAGCTGGATTCATCTTCATCCGCGCCCATGGGACGGCCAGAACGCTCGGACACTTTGGTGACTTTCAACTCGGCGATCACTTTCTCAATCGTATCGGCATCGCTTTCCACCGGCCAGGTGATGCCGCGCTCGCCCAGTGAGCGGAAACGCATCATTTTACCGCCAAAGTCGCGGCCTTCAAACGCATGATAGCGCCGCGCAAAATACAGCGGCACCACGGGGATATTCTCGCGTTCAATGTAGCGCCAGATATCCAGCTCGGTCCATGCCAGCAGCGGGTGAATACGCACATGGGTCCCTGCCGGAAAATCGGTGGTATATTGATCCCAGAATTCCGGCGGCTGATCTTTCACATCCCAGCGCCCCTCCTGCCCGCGCGGCGAGAAAATGCGCTCCTTTGCACGCGTGCCTTCTTCATCGCGGCGGATCCCTGCGATAATGCCGTTGAACTGATGGGTGTCGATCACTTCCTTCAGCCCCAGCGTTTTGCGCGCTGCCACCCGCGCGGCATGCGGCAGGCTGGGATCGGTTTGCTCATAAGGCGGGCAAATGGGGCCGATGAAATCAATCCCCCATTCTTGCACATATTGATCGCGGTAGGCATAGACCTCATCCATTTCCAGCTCGGTATCGCAATGGATGAGCGGGAACGGCACTTTCCCCAGAAATGCCTTCTTCGCCAGCCAGATCATGACCGTAGAGTCTTTGCCAAAAGACCACAGCATCGCCAGCCTATCAATCGCATGATAAGCCTCACGAAAGATGAAAATGCTCTGCGCTTCCAGTTTGTCTAAATGATCCATGCGCATCACATACGTTTTTTATTTCACAAACGCAAACGGTTTTTCATATAAACTACATTAATAAAATGTGATTATAGCGATTGCTGTGAATTGATCAAATCGTTGTTGCCAGCAGAAATATGACCACCAACCCCAGCGCTATCGGCGCCATCATGTAGATGCTGCTACGCCCGCTCTTGTCGGCTTTCAGTTTAAGCTCTTTGCTTTTGAGAGAGTTTGGTTCCATGTCGCACTCCTTGTTCGATACGTTATATCACAACTCGTCTGCGCTTTGCTATGCGACTTTTAAGAAGCACCCACCCAACCACACCCGCCAAACACCATAATTTTTGTGGATTAAATCCCTCACATCATGTCATGATGCGCTATACCAAATGAAGGACTGACCCCATGGAAGTGCTAGACCTTAGCTATTATATCTCCGGAAAAAACGGGTATGTTTTAGCCGCTTATCTGATTTCAGCGGCGCTGATCTTCATGACCGTTAATGGTAGCTTGAAACGCACCCGACTTTATAAAGAACGCACCTTCCCCAAAGTCGAGCCCATTAAATTCCACTATCCGTGAAGCATCACTATAGAAAAATCTGCCGACCTTATCCCATTAAGTAAATCTTCAGTACTTGCAAATTACACTACACACGATACATTCGTAAAAAATAGAAATAGATTACTCGTGCATGCTTCTCTTGTTCTAATCCGTTCGGAGTACCACCGTGGCAGTTGAAGTATCCTATCACTTCCCCCTCAGATATCCTACGGGCTACAATGAAATCCCTATGCACGCCCGCCGTTATGACAATGGGTTTCCCCAGAATTTAACCATCGATCAGGCTATCGGCTATCTGGAGATGGAGATCAACATCATCAATCCGGTGAAAGCGACCATCTATAGCGGATATGACCGGCTGAATGTGGAGCGCCTGCGCCGCAAGGGCGACCGCGATAACTCCGGCATTGTGTGTGAACTGGGGTTTGGCACCACCCGTTATTTCGTGGTCTGCGATACGTGGCGGCTGATTGAGCATAACCTCTATGCCATTCATCTGGCCCTGCGTGCCGTGAAAAACATCGAGAAATGGGGTGTCGCAAAAGTCACGCAAACGCTTTCTGCCTTTAACAATTCTGCCGTGCATGTCATGGCAGCCAATAACGGGCAAATGGCGGAGTGGATGCATGTGCTGGGGCTTGGCCCCACCGCAACGCTGGATGATGCAAACGCCGTGTACCGCGCCCGCGCCAAGGCAATTGCGAACGATGAAGACGCACTGCTGGAGATTAACCGCGCCATTGAACAGGCGCGCGCCGCTCTCTCCGGCATGAATTAGAACCGGCAATGTTCAGAAGAATTCTCCCTTATTTTGCTTTTTTTGCGTTATGCGCCACGCTGACAACCATGCTCTGGCTCAAACCAAAACCAGGATTAGAGCAACTGGCAGGCAAGCCCTTCCCTGTCGTTTCCGTCAAATTGATGTCTGGGGAGCCGCTTACGTCGGGGTTTCGTTTCTATAACTTCTTCGCATCATGGTGCGCCCCCTGCTTGGCCGAACTGCCAAACCTTCGCACCCTGAAGGAGCAAACCGGCCTACCCATCATCGGCCTGAGCTGGGACCAGAATGATACCGCCGCCCAGCAATGGCTTGCCACCCACAAACCTCCTTTTGACGCCATTTATGATGACCGCTCCGGCATCGTTGGCCACGAGGTATCACTGCGCGGCTTACCGGAAACCTTTCTGGTGGATGACAAAGGCATCATTGTGCATCATCATGCTGGCTACTTGATGGAAAAAGATATCGCACCGTTTATCGAAGCGCTTGCCAAGGCAAAGCACTAAGCCTCTTATTCCACACCCTAATTGTCACTGCTCAAATCCACCAGCACCCAAAATGAGTACTCAAAATATGTCTAAATTTCGTGAGAAATGCTGGTAAAATCCCACCAATAGTTAACGCTTGGTTAATTTTGATCTGTTACATTAACTCATAACAACAATACATAATACATAACGGTCAGTGCATTAATCAGGTCAGTGCGTCCTTAAACCTTAACAAAAAAGCCTTTAGGAGCACAGACTATGAATAACGACTCTTCTCGCACATTAAATTTCCTGAATGACGATGACGCTACCGTAACCGTTCAGGCTCGCGGCCACCATGGTTATGGGCATGGCTACCACCACGGATATGATCACGGATATGATCACGGATATGATCACGGGTTCGATCACGGATATGACCATGGTTATGAGGACGGATACGAAGATGGGTATGATGACGCCGTGGATGATTGGGACGACGATTGGGACGATGACACCGGTGACGACTGGAATGACGACGATGAAGACGATGATTGCGACGACGGCGGCGATGAAGAAGAGGAAGACCCAGAAGAAGACCCAGTCGAAGATCCAATAGAAGACACGCTGGCAGGCGATGGCGATGACGTGCTCGTCGGCGATAGCGGCAACGATACCCTGACTGCAGGTCATGGCAACGATCATGTTAATGCAGGCGATGGCGATGATATTGTGCTGGGTGGTCGCTGGATTTCTGACCCGGATGATGGCGATGATGTGCTCATCGGCGGCAGCGGAAACGATGCTGTGCTGGGCAATGGCGGCAATGATTTAATTTTCCTCGACGATGAGGAAGATACCGGTGCAGACGGCGATGATAACGCTTTCGGCGGTCTGGGTATGGACACCATTTATGGTGGCGCTGGCACCGATCTGATTGCAGGCGGCGGCGGCATTATCCATCCGGCTGACGACGCGGACAGCCTGATTGGTGGCGCAGGTGGTGATATTATTGTTGGTAACGGTGGTGATGACACCATCCTCGGTGGTTCTGAACAGGTAGATACAGACGATACCGATACCAACTATCTCTTCGGTGGACTGGGCGACGACGTCATCTATGGCGCAGCTGGTGACGATATCATCAGCGCCCAGCTTGATGACGACATCATGACCGGTGGCGCCGGAGCCGATACGTTTGTCTTCTTCGAACATGCAGGCAACGATGTCATTACTGACTTCGCGGAAGACGATACGTTGCTGATTGCGCTCAATGCAGTCGCGGGCACCAGCTTCGATGATTTAAACCCCACCGTCGTGGACGGCAATATGCTGCTCACACTGGCAGACGGCAACAGCATTACCTTGCAGGGAGTGACCGTGTTGAATGCTGATCAGGTTGTCATCGATTCTACCGCTGCAACCATCAACCAGTTGCTGGAGCAATATGACGCACTCAGCATCAATTTCTCATAGAAAGGAGTTCCTCGCATAAACAGATAGTTAACCAAACTCAACCCCACCCCCTCACGCGCCAGACGGTCGTGAGGGGGTTTTTACATACCCATCCAGAAGCTTAACCAGTTGTTAATGATTTATTGCTAGAATAGCGACAACTACCCACCCATCACACATCCCGTACGCTGCCAAAGTAGCGCACGTTAAAAAGACAAGATTAAGGGAGCCGCGATCATGACGACCACCAGCGATTATTACCGTGATTTATTAAAATTAGGCAGCGTGCCTCCTGCTGTGTCTGCGCGCAGTTTTAGCGACGATGTATTGGGCGACTATCTGGTGCTCGATGGTACCAATGATGACAACGACAACCTGACCACCGAAGACAACATGCTGTTCGTATTCGGCAATGATGGCGCAGACGTGCTAACCGTTGCTCAGCTGACCGTGAAAGATACGGTAGAAGATGGCACTTTTGCTCAGGTGATCCTGTTTGGCGGAGACGGCAGGGATACCTTTGCCATTGCCCCAACCGATACCGATGGATTCCGCGAGAATGCCACCGTGCTGGTTGCCGACTTTCAAGACGGCACGGATCTCATCGATCTGACGGCGCTGGGATATAATTACTACGAGGAGCTAGACATCGCTTATTTCTCCGAAGGTGAAAGTAAAGGGGTAATGATTGATCTGGGTAATAGCGCCGCACTGAGTGGCTATGACGCGCAACTGGCCATCTACTTCGAGGATGATGGAGATACCACCATTGATGTTACCGATTTCTTTGGTCTTACCTCTGATGGCTCTGGCGACGGTGACGATGAGGGCGGTGATAATGCCGATTCGCTGGAAGGCGGTGACGGTTTCGACTGGTTGACCGGCGGGCATGGCAATGACACGATCCATGCAGGTGATGGCAACGACATTGTGTTCGGCGGCCAAACCATCAGCGACCCCAATGATGGTGACGATGAAATCATTGGCGGCGGCGGCGATGATGCCATTCTGGGCAATGGAGGCAACGACCTGATCTATCTGGATGATGAAACAGAAGACACCATCGACGGCGATGATAACGCCTTTGGCGGTCGCGGATCCGATACTATTTATGGCGGCGGCGGCAACGACCTGATTGCCGGCGGCGGCGGACTCGTTCACCCTTCCGATGAAGCCGATAGCCTGATTGGTGGTTCTGGTGGCGACATTTTGATCGGCAACGGCGGCAACGACACCCTGATTGCAGGCGAAGATGAAGACGATACCGGTGATACCGAAAGCAACTACCTGTTTGGTGGGCTGGGAGCAGACTCCATCATCGGCGCAGGCGGCGATGACTTCATCAGCGGGCAGCTGGATGATGACATTTTGACCGGCAATGGCGGCAGCGATACGTTTGTCTTCTTTGGCAACTCAGGCGATGACATCATCACCGATTTTGGCGCAGAAGATACCATCATCATTGCCAGCTCTGCCAATGGGGTGGATTCGTTTGATGACCTGAATCCGCGCATGGTTTCCGGCATGCTGATGCTGACGCTGAATGAAAATAGCCACATCTTTTTGCAAGGTGTGACCGATCTGGATGATTCCAGTGTCATTATCGACAATAGCGGCACCGCAGAAATAGTCGATAATCTGCTGGAACTCTATGATTCGCTGGGGCTTGATTTTTCTTAAATCAGCTAGGCTTTTTTCAGGAAACAGGTTTTCAACACCAGATCCTTGACCTTTTCGGCGCGGCATTCCACCTCTTCCTCGTTCGCGGTCAGGCGGATGTTTTTGATCATGGTGCCACGTTTGAGAGTAACCGAGGTTCCCTTAACCTTCAAATCCTTGATCAAGGTCACAGAATCGCCATCGCTAAGCGGTGTGCCGTTACTGTCTTTCACCACCATCTCATCACTCATAAAACAGCCTAAAAAATAATTTTCTAACAACACGATAAGAGATAGTGGGGCGGGCGATGGGGATCGAACCCACGGCCTCAAGTGCCACAAACTTGCGCTCTAACCAACTGAGCTACGCCCGCCGTAAGGTGGCCAGAGTTATTAGGGAATTCGCACAAAAGGTCAAGCAAATCGTCACTCCCATTGCATCGCCTGTTTTTGCGTAATCCTAGAACAGACTGCCTATAAAATAGGCAAATGCTATTTATAACATCACGATCAATGCTCCCTCTCTCGCTCGTCACTTCCGCATAATCCCATGAATAAACAATAGTCTATATTGTAAAAAATATTTGAAAAACCCATGGCATAGAAAATGCTGACTCATGCGGGCTCTAGTGATTGAGGATAGGTGTATGAAAAAAATCGAAGCGATCATCAAACCATTCAAACTCGACGAAGTGAAGGAAGCGCTACAGGAAGTGGGGCTGCAAGGTATTACCGTCACGGAAGCGCGTGGGTTTGGTCGCCAGAAAGGTCATACGGAACTCTATCGCGGCGCAGAGTATGTGGTGGATTTTCTGCCAAAGGTGAAGCTGGAGGTCGTGGTCGATGATGCGATGGTTGATAAAACCGTAGAAGCGATCATGGGCGCCGCGCAAACCGGTCGCATTGGGGACGGTAAGATTTTTATTACCACCGTTGAAGAAGCCATTCGTATCCGCACCGGCGAGCGCGGATCTAACGCCATCTAATTATTATAACCACGGTTGATAGGAGAACATCATGTCACAACCCGTAGATATCCAAAAAATGATCAAGGAACACGATATTCAGTTCATTGATTTCCGTTTCACCGACCCACGCGGCAAGTGGCAACACACCACCTACATGGCCGATCAAGTGGATCAATCGATCCTTGAAGATGGGGTGATGTTCGACGGTTCATCCATCGCCGGCTGGAAAAGCATCAACGAATCCGACATGATTCTGATGCCGGACCTGACCACCGTATGCCTTGATCCGTTTGCTGCGCAGCCAACCCTGATGGTCACTTGCGATGTGTATGAGCCTTCTACCGGCCAGCCTTATGGCCGCGATCCGCGCTCTACCGCAAAACGCGCAGAAGCCTACCTGAAATATACCGGCATCGGCGATACCGCCTACTTTGGTCCCGAGCTGGAATTCTTCGTTTTCGACGATGTGCGCTTCGATGCGGGCATGTTCGCCAGCTTCTATGATCTGCAAAGCGAAGAGTCGCCTGCCAACTCCGGCAAAATCTACGAAACCGGTAACACGGGTCACCGCCCGGGCATCAAAGGCGGTTACTTCCCCGTTCCGCCGGTGGACTCTGCGCATGACATGCGTTCTGAAATGCTGACGACACTGAAGCAGGTGGGCGTTACCCCTGTGCTGCATCACCATGAAGTGGCTCCGTCACAGCAGGAGCTGGGCGTGATGTTTTCTACCATGGTCGGCACCGCAGATAACGTACAGAAATATAAATATGTCGTGCAAATGGTGGCGCACTCTTATGGCAAAACCGTCACCTTCATGCCAAAGCCCGTCTTTGGCGATAACGGTTCGGGCATGCACGTGCACCAATCCATCTGGAAAGGCGGCAATCCGCTGTTTGCGGGCAATGGCTATGCCGATCTGTCTGAAACCTGCCTGTACTACATTGGCGGTATCATGAAGCACGCCAAGGCGATCAACGCGCTGACCAACGCCTCCACCAACAGCTATAAGCGTCTGGTGCCGGGCTATGAAGCGCCGGTATTGCTGGCCTATTCATCGCGCAACCGTTCGGCCTCCATCCGTATTCCGCATGTGAGCAGCCCGAAAGCCAAGCGTATTGAAACCCGCTTCCCCGATGCAACGGCAAACCCATACTACGGGTTCGCGGCGCTGCTGATGGCCGGTCTGGATGGCATTGAAAATAAAATCCACCCGGGCGAAGCCATGGATAAAAACCTCTATGATCTGCCACCGGAAGAACTCAAAGACATCCCAACCGTGTCCGGTTCGCTGCGTGAATCGCTCAATGCACTGAGTGCAGACCGCGCTTTCCTGAAAAAAGGCGATGTGTTCAGCGATGACCAGATCGACGCCTACATCGAACTGAAAATGGAAGAAGTGCTCAAGTGGGAAACCACCCCTTCACCCATCGAGTTCAAAATGTATTACAGCGTCTAACCGCTGCGATATGCGAACGCAACAAGGGGAGCCTCCGGCTCCCCTTTTTTTATACATCACCTGGATAGCCATGACCTCAATCACACGCAGTCAAACCGCGCGATACGCTCTACATGCAGGAAGAAGATTAACGCCGCAACGGGCCGCGGAACATCTGGCTTTGCGGATTAGACGAGCCAGGGCCTTCAAACTGGCGCGGCGCAGAATCCAAAATCCCCACCACAGGACGCCCCATCTGGTCAATCAGCCACACACGGGCATTCATGCCACCGCCCTCACCGACAATGCGGTAATGACCTGCGGGTTGTGCAAGAAAGGTGAATTCATAGGTCTGGGTTTGTCCCATCATGGTGATTTCGGTAGAAATGCGGTGATAGCCCGGCGAAATGGGATAGGGCCTGAAGGTCATTTCCTGCCCCAGCAAAAAGCCGCCAAAACTGTAAGAGAATTTTTCTTCCTGCGTGGGCAAATCACCCCTGGGCATAACCGCACCGTCAATCGCCGACACATGCGCATACCCCATGCGGCTATTAAGCCCTCCGGTGGTAAAGCCCGATGTATTGCGCAGATACCCGCCCGAAATGAACGCGGCCATTTCTCCGGTAGACATGGGACGATAGGCGTAAACGCGGCTGTAATTGCGGTCATCGCCGCACGACGTCAATAGCAACGCCGCCATCGACACTAGCAAACCCGTTGTATACCTTACACAGCGAATGCTCATTTCCGCTTCCTCTTAGTGGCCGCGTAATCCTTGGCTGCTTTCACATAGGCCGTAAACAACGGATGGGCAGCATAGGGTCGCGACTTAAATTCCGGGTGAAACTGTACACCAATGAAAAATGGATGTCCCTTAATTTCTACAATCTCAGGGAGTTGTCCACCGGGCGACATGCCGGAGAATACGATCCCCTGCTCTTCAAACTGTGGAATATAGGCTGCGTTCACCTCATAGCGATGGCGGTGACGTTCCGAAATGCGCTTCTTGCCATAAATTTTATAGGCCAGCGACCCGGCTTTCAGGTCGCAATCATAGGCACCCAGCCGCATGGTGCCGCCCATATCGCCGTCCTTGCTACGCTTTTCCACCACGCCGCCCCGCGCCCATTCGGTCATCAACCCGACCAGCGGACCGCGTGAATCTTTTACCGCCAGCGGGCCAAACTCTGTCGAATAGGCATCCTTGATGCCCAGAATGTTGCGCGCCATTTCGATGGTGGCTATCTGCATCCCGAAACAAATGCCCAGATACGGAATTTTATTTTCGCGGGCATATTTCACGGCCTTGATTTTGCCCATCACCCCATGCTCGCCAAACCCGCCGGGAACCAGAATCGCATCCACATCGGCCAGTTTTTTGCCAATGTCTGCCTTTTCAAAGTCGCGCGCATTCACCATGCGCACATGCACCTTCAACTGGTTGGCAAAGCCAGCGTGATCCAACGATTCGGTGATGGATTTATAGGTGTCGCCAATACTGGTGTATTTCCCCACCATCGCCACAGTCACCTCACCTTGCGGATTCTGTTGCCGCTTGATGACTTTGTCCCATTTATCAAACTCCAGGGCCTGCTTGGAACGCACGCCAAAGTGGCGCAACACCTGCGTATCCAGCCCGCCTTCATGCAGATGGCGTGGCACCGCATAAATGGATTCGGCATCGAGTGCCTGAATCACACATTCTTCTTTCACGTTACAAAACAGCGCAATCTTGCGGCGGTCACTTGCGGGCACTTCGCGGTCCGCACGGCACAGCAGAATATCGGGCTGAATGCCGATGGTACGCAGTTCTTTCACGCTATGCTGTGTTGGTTTGGTTTTCAGCTCCTTGGCCGCGGCAATATAGGGCACCAGCGTGACATGGATAAACAGCACTCGGTTGGCTCCCAGCTCATTGCGCAGCTGGCGAATCGCTTCAAAGAATGGCAAGCCTTCAATATCGCCCACCGTGCCGCCAATTTCGCACAGCACGAAATCTTCTTTTTCCGTGTCTTTGAGAATGAAGTCCTTAATCAGGTCGGTGACATGCGGAATCACCTGCACCGTCCCGCCCAGATAGTCGCCGCGCCGCTCTTTGGCCAGCAATGTCGAATAAATCTGACCGGTGGTCACATTGTCGCTTTTTTTGGCATCCACGCCGGTAAAGCGCTCATAATGCCCCAAATCGAGATCGGTCTCCGCCCCGTCATCGGTTACGAATACTTCGCCGTGCTGGGTTGGGTTCATGGTGCCCGGATCGACATTGAGATAGGGGTCGAGTTTCCGCAGCCGCACGTTAAATCCGCGTGCAAGCAACAGCGCCCCGAGTGATGCGGAAGACAGCCCTTTGCCAAGAGAGGAAACCACGCCGCCAGTGATGAAAATAAATCGCGTCATGGGAGAGTAGCTATACAGGAATCGCCAAATAAGGAAAGCGAAAAAGGGGGAAGGTATTCAACAAATCAGCAACCCAGCAACCTAAATGACGCCACGCCCAAACAAACGCTCCATTAGCAAAAGGTTAACCTGTTTGGCTTACAATGGGGTGTGGATGACCGAATCTAAAAGGCAAGACCGATGGCTGATATAGACATCACAGACATTATTAAGCGACATAAAGGCGCTATAGTTAGCTATGAGCCCTCCGAAAGACATCATTACCCTGCTCTTGGCGATATGCCTGCCATTACTTTCCAGTCCCAAGCCAGCATCAACATCAAATTACTATGCCCCACACAGCCTGATGGCAACGCAAACGGCACCACCTTATTGCGCGCTGTGGTAGACAAATTCATGGCAGTACCCGGAGCCAGTCTCGTGAACAGCGATGAGTTGGAAAAGATGACGAGCAGGCGCACGCTAACTCCTCCAGGAGACTCCCGTCCTTTTGCCGTGATAGAGCTTAATGGCAAACGATATCACATCAGTCAGACTACTAGTGCTCGAGATTGGTCAAGCCTCACTAACGAAATTAAAATTTTAGAACTCTACACCGGTCAATCAGAGAGGACAGGTACACCTCAAGAGTTAGCGGAAGGTAACCGTGAATTGCAGGTTCTTGCAAGGAGGTTAGGGCTAGATCCCGATCTGAAACCCAGTGAAACGCTGCCAGATGGAACGGTTAAATACCCGGGGAAAGTGATTGCTCCGGATTCAGATAAAGATTTGGGATGCCCTGCGGCAAGCATAGGCCATATCACCCCCACCCGCGTTGCGCAAAGCGGTCGCGGTGACGAACAAGCACAAGCCTCAAGAACGACCTGACTTGTTTGATTTTTCCTGATTGTAGTAGAGGTTTGTAAATTATTCCGCTTGTGGCACTTCCGGTGCAGCACCCTCGCCATCATAGGAATCGGCATCCTCAGCAGCAGGCTCTTTGGCTTTTTTTGCTTCGGCAGGCTTGGGTTTGGCATCGGCCTTGGACGCACCATCTGCCGGAGGAACTGCCGGAGCTGCATCTTTTGCATCTTTATCTTTCGTCTCTTTAGCTGCCGGAGCGGCATCTTTCGCCAGAGGCGTTGCAGGCGCCTGATCATCTTTTTTCTGGCTGGCAGCCTCGATGCTGTCAGCAAAAGAGATTTTTTTGCTATTGGCGGTCAAAATGCCCAGCCACAGGCTGTTAATCATAAATGCCGCCGCCAGAATAGCCGTGGTGCGGGTGAGCAAATTCGCGGTCTGGCGACCCGACAGAAAATTGGAACCACTGCCGCTACCCAAGCCAAACCCATCCGTATCGCTGCGTTGCAACAGCACCACGCCAATCAGCGCGATGGCAATAAACACATGAATCACCAGAAAAATTGCTTCCATGTTATGCGCGTGCTCCTGCTACAATAATTTTCGCAAAACTCTCACCGTCGAGGCTTGCGCCGCCAACCAGCACGCCATTTACGGCATCCAGCTGCATGATCGCCCCCGCATTATCGGGCTTGACGGAGCCTCCATACACGACTGGCACCCGATTGTTAAGTTGTTTTTTAATGAATTGGTGCGCCTCAACAATCGCCTCATCCGTTGCATTCACACCTGTCCCGATCGCCCAGACCGGTTCATAAGCCACAACATAGTCTCCCTTCACCAGCACCGCAGAAGCCAATTGCTCTTTCAATATGTCAAGGGTCTGACCAGCCTCGCGCTGTTGCAACGTTTCCCCCACACACACAATCGGCGTCACATCATGCCGCAGCGCCGTTGCGGCCTTGCGCCACACCAGATCATCCCCTTCACCATGATATTTCCGCCGCTCGCTATGCCCCACAATGACGTAAGAACAGCCGGAACGCTTGAGCATGGGAACCGAAATATCACCCGTAAAAGCCCCCGAATCTTCGGCATGGCAATCCTGCCCCCCCAGGTGGATGGGGGTATTGGTAAACACCATTTGCGCGGCCGCCAACTGGGTAAATGGCGGACAAACAACCACTTCTGCCGCCTCTCCCACGCACGCCAGCGCCACCGGCTGCGCCCAGGCCGCCAATGACGGGGTATTCATTTTCCAATTGGCAATAATGTATGAATTATGTGACATCTTGCCATCTCTTAGCAGGTTGAGATAATTCGACAAGCACGAATGCCCTTTGACTTTTTATGTGGCTGTTGTACATCTGCCCCCCATGCTAGCTTCTTTTAGAAAAATCTCCCACGGAATCATCTCTAAGCTACTGCTTGGACTGCTGGTTCTAAGTTTTGGTATCTGGGGTATCGGTGATGTCTTCCGCGGCGGCGGCAAAGATAACACCATTGCCACCGTGGATGGCGACCACATTACGCAGCAGGATTTGGATAATCTGCTTGAATTGCTGAAGCGTAATTATACACAGCTGCCCGCAGACGCAACAAAGGACCCCTTCTTCAAGCTCGAGATTCTCAACAGTCTGGTCAATGACCGTCTGCTGCGGCACGAAGCCGACCGCATGGGCATTATTTTTTCTGAGGATATTCTAGCACGGCTCACCGCCCGCAACCCCATGTTCCAAAAAGCTGACGGTTCTTTTGACCGCAAATTATTCCTGCTCACCTTAGAGCAAAATAACCATACGGAACGTTCTTATCTGCACAAACTACGCGATGAGATGGCCCGCTCACTCCTTCAGGATACACTGCAAACCGATATTCTGGCTCCCGAAGAAATGGTGACGCTGTATCACGCCATCCGCGAAGAAGAGCGCGAAGCCACGCTACTGCTGATTACAGACAAGGATGTGGGTGCATCAAGCACGCCGGATGCTGAGGCCATTCAAGCCTATTTTAAAGAAAATATCGACCGTTACCAGAACCCGGAATATCGCACGCTGCGTTATGTCACCTTTACGCTGGAGGGTATCTGGAAGCAGTTGAATCTGGATCCGGATGACGCCAAACTGAAGGAATTATACGAAGACCGCAAAGAGGCGTTTGAAAAGCCAGAGTCGCGCTCGGTTCAGCAGTTACTCTTCGCATCTGAAGAGCATGCCAAGAAAGCCCATAACGCCCTGCAATCGGGCATAGACTTCGATAAGGTATCCAAAACCGAAGATGTAACCAACAAAGACAATCTTCAGTTGGGAACCGTTACCCGAAACGAACTGCCACCTGCCACCGCGGATACGGTGTTTGCACTTGAAAAAGGGGCCTATTCTGAGCCAACGAAAAGCAGCTTTGGCTGGCACATTTTCAGGGTGAATGACATCATCCCCGCAAAACGTCAAAGTTTTGAAGAAATAAAGCCGCAACTGCTGTTTGATTATCGCGCCGAACATGGCGAAGAAAAAATTACCGAACTGAGTAACCAGATTGAGGATGCGCTGGCGGGCGGCGCGTCTATGGAAGACGCCCTCAAGCAAGCTGGCCTTGATAAACTCACTCCCAAAACTCTGGGCCCTATTACCGCCACTAATAAGAATCAAAAAGGTGAATCCGTAACGCTCTCCAAATTGGAACAGAAGGTACTTGATACGGGCTATGCCATGGAAGAAGGCCATTCCTCCAGCCTGAATGTCAGCGAAGGCACCGATTACTATCTGGTACAACTGGCGAATATTACTCCTGCGCAAGCCAAGCCCATAGAGGAAGTAAAAGAGGAACTGATTAAAGCCATTAAACGTCAGGAGACCGAACATCATCTGAAAAAGCTGGCTTTGGAAACGGCGGCCAAGATGAAAGGTGCATCCGATGCGAAAGCCGCCTTTGCGGAATCTAAAATGGCAACCTACAAATCCGGCCGCCTCAAACGATCACATGATACGGTGAGCAATCAGTCGGAGCTGAAGAATAAGGTGCTGACCTCCGGCTTCATTCTCGAGTTGTTCAGCCTCAAACCCGGCGAGGTAACCGGCGCTTATCCGCTGCCCAGCGGTGAATATGTCATTGGGTTGCTGAATAAGATTTATCCGGCACGCAAACCAAAAGAATCTGAGCTGGAAGCGCTCAAAAAAGAGCTGGAAACGGCACTTCCTGAAGAACTGGTTCATCATTATCTCAATTACCTGCGTAACAAATATGCGGTCTCAATCCGCCAGGACCGCCTGTTTGAGGCGTCGGAGCAAAAATAATGTCATCTACGTCCATTAAGCCGGACGCTGCCACTTTCAGAGCACAACTGGCTGCGGGCAAGCCGCAACTGGTTTACACCACACTGGTGAGCGATCTGGAAACCCCTGTTTCGGCCATGCTGAAGCTCAAGGATGATCGCAGCCCATCTTTTTTGCTGGAATCGGTAGAAGGCGGAGAAGTGCGCGGGCGCTATTCCATCATCGGTCTGGAGCCGGATTTGCTGTGGCGCTGCATGGGCAACAAGCCGGAAATCAGCCGCAAGCCGCCCTTCGCCGATGATTCCTTTGAACCGGCATGGGACGACAGTATCTCATCGCTCAAAAAACTGGCGCGCGATATTACCATGGATATCCCCGAAGGTCTGCCCCCCATGGCGGCCGGACTCATTGGCTATCTGAGCTATGACATGGTGAAGCTGATGGAGCGACTACCGGATTCCAATCCCGATCATCTGGGGATTCCCGATAGCTGTTTCATGCGCCCCACGCTGGTGCTGGTGTTTGATTCCGTGGATGGGCTGGTCTATATCATTGCGCCTGTGTGGCCAGACTCCAATACCGACTATGACGGGGCGGTTGCCAAAATTGAATCGGTAATCAGCCGCCTGCAAGGCCCGATCGATCAACGCAATTATTATCAGGATCGTGAAACCGCCGCGCTGAATTTCACCTCCAATGTCAGCGAACCGGATTATCACGCCATGGTGAACAAGGCGAAAGAGTATATCGTCGCCGGTGATATTTTTCAGGTAGTGCCCTCGCAGCGTTTTGAAGCACCGTTCACGCTGCCGCCTTTTGCCATGTATCGCTCGCTGCGGCGCATGAACCCCTCACCTTTCCTGTTTTACATTCACTTCGGGCATTTCACGCTGGTTGGCTCCAGCCCTGAGATTCTGGTGCGGGTACGCAATGGCAAAGTGACCATCCGCCCCATTGCCGGCACGCGCCGCCGTGGTAAAGATGCGGCCGAAGACCGCGCTTTGGAGCAGGATCTGCTGAATGACCCCAAAGAGATTGCCGAACATATGATGCTGCTGGATTTGGGCCGCAACGATGTGGGGCGCATTGCCAAAATCGGCAGCGTCAAGGTCACGCAGGAAATGGTGATTGAGCATTACAGCCATGTGATGCATATCGTCTCCAATGTCGAAGGCGATCTGGATGAAAAATATGATGCGATTGATGCGCTGATTGCCGGTTTTCCTGCTGGCACCGTCAGCGGCGCTCCCAAAATCCGCGCCATGGAAATCATTGACGAGCTGGAAAATACCCGCCGCGGTTTTTATGCGGGCGGCACGGGCTATTTATCAGCCAATGGTTCGATGGATATTTGCATCAATTTACGCACCGCCCTCATTAAAGACGGGAAAATTTATGCGCAGGCAGGCGGCGGCGTCGTCGCCGATTCCGACCCTGCGGCTGAATATCAGGAATCCGTTAATAAGGCCAAAGCCGTCATGCGCGCCGCAGAGCTGGCTGGCAAATATGTCAGGTAACCCATGGCCAAACTGATCCTTATCGATAATTACGACAGCTTCACCTACAATCTGCTGCATTATCTGGGGGAGCTGGGCGCGTCGGTCGAAGTCATTCGCAATAACGTCACAAGCGTTGAACAGATTCTGGGCAAAGGCGCCGATGGCATTGTCATTTCGCCCGGCCCCGCCACTCCAGACGATGCGGGCATTTGTCTAGAGCTGATTCGCAAAGGTGCCGCAACGGTGCCGATGCTTGGCGTGTGCCTGGGACATCAATCCATGGGGCAGGCCTTTGGCGGCGATGTGATCCGTGCGCCTTCTCCCATGCACGGCAAAACCAGCGCGATTTATCATCAATCGACGGGGGTGTTCAAAAACGTACCTTCCCCTTTCACGGCTACGCGTTATCACTCGCTCATCGTGAAGCGCGATACCCTGCCCGCCTGCTTTGAGGTGACTGCGCATACCGATGATGGGTTAATCATGGGCCTGCAGCACCGCGAATATCCGCTGCATGGCGTGCAATTTCATCCCGAGTCCATCGCTTCCGAGCATGGGCATGCTTTGTTAAAAAACTTTCTGGACCAACTATGACCGACCTTAAAAAAATCATTAAACAACTGGGCGACTCAGAAGAGTTGACCGCCGATCAGGCACGCGAAGCTTTTGGTATAATTTTATCGGGTGATACCGATGACAAAAGCATCGTGCAATTTCTGCAGGCGCTGAAAGCCAAAGGCGAAACCGTTACCGAAATCACTGCCGCTGCCCGCGTGATGCGTGAGAAGATGATCCACTTTGACGCGCCGGTGGAGGCGATTGATGTGTGCGGCACCGGTGGCGACGCCAGAAGCACCTATAATATTTCTACTACGGTGGCGCTGGTGGTTGCCGCCTGTGGCGTGCCGGTCGCCAAGCATGGCAACAGCTCCATCACGTCGCAATCCGGTTCATCCGACGTGTTAAGTAAACTGGGAGTGAACATCGACGCGAGCATTGACACGTTGAAACGCTGCCTGGAAGAAGCAAACATCTGCTTTCTGATGGCGCCGCGCTTCCACCCTGAGATGAAATATGTCTCGCCTGCCCGCAAACAAATCAGCTCGCGCACCATTTTCAATATTCTGGGCCCGCTGTGTAATCCTGCCGGTGTGAAGCGGCAGGTGATGGGCGTTTATAACTCGGCGCTGATGCTGCCACTGGTCTCGGTGTTCAAGGCACTGGGGAGCGAATCAGTAATGCTGGTGCATGGGCAGGACGGCATCGACGAACTGACCGTTACCGGCACGTCCTATACCACCAGCTTAAAAGATGGCCACATTACTACCGGCTCGGTCACACCGGAAGATGTGGGGCTGGCGCATTGGGACCTACCAACATTGGTGGGGGGCGATGCTGAAGCTAATGCACAGGCGCTGCGCGGAGTGTTATCAGGCGACACAGGCGCTTACCACGATGCCGTACTGATGAATGCGGCAGCAGCCTTGCTGGTAGCCGGCAAGGCGGATGATCTGACCGCCGGTGTTACCATCGCAAAAGAAGCCATCGACTCAAAACGCGCGTCTGCTACACTGGACGCGTTAATTCGGGTCAGCAACCAATAAGGATCATGCTCCATGAGCAACCTTCTGGCAGAAATCTGCATCAAGAAAATTGAGCATGTAACGCGCTGCAAGCAGTCGGTATCCATTGAAACGATGATGAGCCGCGCCAAACATGCCTATGCTCCGCGCCTGTTTCAGCAAAGCCTGCGCGATAAGGTGCTCAAAGGTCAGGTTGGGCTGATTGCCGAAATCAAGAAAGCTTCGCCCAGCAAGGGCATCATTTGCGCAGATTACAATCCACTGGTCATCTCGCAGCATTATCAAAATGGCGGCGCCACCTGTGTGTCGGTGCTCACCGATGAACCGTATTTCAAGGGCCATATGGATCATCTGTCGCAGGCCCATGCTGGTTGCACCTTGCCGGTACTGCGCAAAGACTTCATGCTGGATAGCTATCAGATCGTTGAATCCCGCGCCTATAGTGCCGATTGCGTGCTGCTCATCATGGCCGCCCTTTCCGACGCGCAGGCACGGGAACTGGAAGCCACCGCCATCGAATGGCGCATGGATGTGCTGGTAGAAGTGCATAACCAGCAGGAGCTGGAGCGGGCGCTCACGCATCTGCAATCGCGCATGATCGGCATTAACAACCGCAACCTGAGTACGCTCACGGTGGATTTGTCAGTGTCGGAGTCGCTGGTGAAGATGGTCCCCAAAGGCTATCTGGTGGTGTGCGAAAGCGGGATTCAGTCACATGAGGATATTGTGCGCATGCAACAGTCGGATTTACATTGCTTTTTGGTCGGAGAGTCGTTAATGTTGCAGCGCAACATAGAAGCTGCTACTCGCGCTTTGCTGGGCAACTAAAATTCGACTAAGGAACTGAAAGATGGCAAAAAACCCCATCTATGACACGATGAATATCTTTTCGACCGAGATCATGGTGATTGATCTGGTTGCGCTTGTTTTTTTCATTGTCGCTTGGGTTGGCTACTCCTCTTACGCCATCCGCAATTATCACCGCACCCCAAACATCATGCGAGTCATGAACGATATGCGCATGCGCTGGATGCGGCAGCTGGTACGTCGCGAAAACCGCATTGCTGATTCCGGATTACTGGGCAATCTGCTGCGCTCCATTTCGTTTTTTGCCAACACCAGCATCTTCATTCTGATGGGTCTGGCCACCATGCATGGCTACCGCGAAACGGCAATCGAACAACTCAAACACCTGCCATTCTTCATTCAGTCTTCGGTGCTGATGTGGGATGTGAAGCTCTTCACGCTGGCGGTTATTTTTGTCTATGCCTTTTTCAAATTCACCTGGTCGCTACGGTTGTATAATTACTGCTGCGTGCTGGCGGGGGCGGCCCCGATGCCCAAAGACGATCCCGAGGTGAATGACGATTTCGCTATTAAAACCGGCCATCTGCTCACCAATGCCTCCTCGCATTTTAACATGGGCCTGCGCGCTTATTACTTTGGGTTGGCTGCTATCAGCTGGTTCCTGCATCCGGTGCTGTTTATGGCGGTCACCTCGCTGGTGGTGCATGTGGTGTATCGCCGTGAGTTCAAATCGAGCACTCTCAATAATCTGGCGGGGCTCAGCAATGGGTATTAGGCAGCCATACCGCCTGCTTATCACGATTGCTGCATTGCTATGCGCCGCACTCATCACCACGCATGGTGCCGTGGCAAAGCCCACCAAAGCGGAACCCAAAAAAGACGATTATATCAGCATTGTGGATCGCCCAAGCGCGCACTTGCTGTACCGCTTAGAGCATAAGCACTCGCCCACCACTTATGTGTTTGGCACGTTTCACTCCGATTCTCCCAAGCTTGCCCCGCTGCTGGCGCATGCCGGCAATGCGCTGAGTCTCACGCAATTATTGCTGGTTGAAATTGCCGTTACCAACGACACCACGCGCAAAGCCATGCAATACCTTACCTATCCGGCGGAGCATCCGGGCTTGAAAAGCGTGTTGTCTCCTACGCTATATGAAACCGCCGTGGCCGTGGCCACAGCTACCCTGAAAATTCCGGCCGATCAGATCAACCGTTATAAACCGTGGGCGCTGGCCATTATCATGCAATATCCGCCAGCGGAAGCGGATGGTCAGGTGATGGATGAAAAACTGCAGCGCATGGCCGCCGCCAAAAATATGGGTATCAAAGGGCTGGAATCGATTGAAAGCCAGCTACGGATTTTTGACGGTATGCGGCCAAAAGACCAAATTGGCTTGCTGGAATTCAATCTCGCCGAAGCCGATGGCGCCGCCGAGCAGATGAAAACACTGGCGGCACACTATCTGAAACAGGATGTCCATGCGATTGCCGCAATGGGTGACGGCGTGTTTGCCGAATTAGCCAAGCAATATCCGCAAATTGCAAGCCATCTGAAAGAAGAGCTGATCATTAAACGGAACCTGCGCATGGTAGGCAGAGCCATTCCGTTCATGCGCAAGCAACCCGTGTTCATGGCGGTGGGTGCGTTGCATCTGCCCGGCAAGGATGGCGTGCTGGCGTTATTTGAGAAACGCGGTTACCGCATCTATCCGGTGGAACCCAAAGAAGTGGCCATGCCAACGGTGACAGCGATTCCTGAATCCACCCCTACACCGGATGGCGCAGAGCCGTTGAGTGAATTGTTAAAAGCTACGGAACCTCAGAAGAAGCCGGTACTTCCTGCGGATCAACCGTCTGCGATTCCTGAGGCGAAGAAGGCTCCTGATGTGACGACTCCTGAGGCGCTTCCGGCTGCTGATACACACTCCACGGGCGCTGCCCCTGCTCCTGCGCGCTGAAGCGCACACGAACCTCTTGACCGTCCAACCATACCCAATGCGCGCCATGCGCTTTCAGATTCCCGCGGTCAATGATATGACGCGGATGCTCGCACCGCTCCTTCTTCACATAAAATGGCGCAATTAACAGGTCTGAGTGCTGACAATCCTCGCGCAGACTATCCATTTCTTTTGCCAGAGCGATCACCTGTCCGTGATAACGGTAAATGCAGCCCATGAGGTCACAGCGAAAATCGGGATGGTCCTTGGGTGCTTTATCCAGCTCGGTTTGACCCAACGCCGCCGCCCACTGGTCTGCCATAAACCCTTTGGGCCGCCCCTGCAGCATGGCATAGCGCTCTCCCAACCGTGCGGCAATTTGCTTGCCATCGGGGCTGATGAGCAAATCCGGCTTGGTCACCGTGCTCCATGACAACGCGCCCAACCCCACCAGCAACACGCCGGCATAGCGCACAGGTGTACGCCATAAACACACCCACAGGCCGCCAAAGACCATCAGATAAAGCCCCCAGTCCGGCATCCCCTCTACCATCAGGCGAGCATAGGGCCTGACCGCCAAATCAGCTGCCACATCCAGCATGCACCCAATACCCCATTCCACGATCCGAAACACCCAAGCTTCTGCCCCAAACGGCATCAGCATCACCCCCACCAGCAAGCCTGGCATGATGACAAAACTCACCAGCGGCGACACCAGCAGATTCGCCAGCAATCCGTAAATCGACATGGTGTGGAAATGATAAAGAATAATGGGCAGCGTTGCCAATTCGGCAACCACGCTGGTGAGCAGAATTCCCACCACATACAGCAGGAGACGCCGCGCATAGCTATGCACCATGAATTCGCTGCGCGCCTGATCGCGGATGCCCTCATAAAACGCTATCAACGCCAGCGTGGCGGCAAAGGAAAGCTGAAAACTGGGGTCGAGTATGGTGGAAGGCTGCACCACCAGCAACAATAGTGCGGCCCACGCCAGCGAGCGCATCGGAGTTGCCTCCCGCCCCACCAACACCGCCACCAGCAGAAATGCCGCCATCACATAAGCGCGGATGGCCGCCACCTGCAGGCCGGATAGATACAGATATGCCAGCCCCGCAATCAGCGCGACGGCAGCCGCCATCTGCTTAATACCGCGCCGGTGCCGCGTCCAGGGCAGCGCAACCAGCAGCAGGCGAATCGACACAAATACCAACCCCACCACAATCGCCATATGCAGACCGGAAATGGACAGGATATGCGTGAGGTTGGTGGCACGCATATCGTCATTTACTTGTTTGGGAATCGACGCCATATCCCCTGTGGTCAACGCCACCGCCACACTACCGGCATCGCGGCTCATGAGTGCGCGGATGCGGTCGGATAACTCCATTCGCTGCTGATTCACCCATAGCAGCCATGCGCCATCGGTGTGGGTGTCCTGTGACAGGGTGTCAATCGGCGGAATGGCATAGCCCACCGCACCGATGCCACGAAAATAGAAAAAGCGGGCAAAATCGAACCCATCCGGCATCACCGCGCCAGAAGGAATCATCAGGCTGGCGCGCATGCTCAGGCGGTCACCGGTGAGCGCCTGCCAGTCCTTACCGCGAAACGATACCCGCACCCGTTGCGGCGTCTGCTCCGGCGGCACGCCTTCAATCGTCACCTCATCCAGCAAGAGCCGCTGGCCTTTTTCAGTGGCGTTCAGCTCTACCAGACGGCCCGAGATTTTGGCCATTTTGACCGGCTTGTCCAGTACCCGCACATCCTGACGCTGCGCATGCCACGCCGCCATGCTAAAGCCGGTGGCCATCAGCGCCAATACGGCGGAGAGAAGCCGAAAACGCAGCCGGCGGCGAAAAGCAATCGCCATGACCACCCACGCCAGCACCCCCAGCCCATGCATCAAGGCAGCAGGCTCCTTGGGCAGGCTGAAATACCACCCGATCCCAATGGCAAACCACACCGGCACCCACAAGGGCCACCGCCCGCGTTCCTGCTCCAGCCACTGCGTCATTTTATTTGGCAATCGCACCAACTCCCTATATGTATCTCGCTGTTAAAGCATAGACAGGATTGCACACCAATGACAACCGTTACCCGCTTTGCCCCCTCTCCCACCGGCTACCTGCATATTGGCGGTGCGCGCACGGCGTTGTTTAACTGGCTGTTTGCCAAACATACCGGCGGGCAATTCCTGTTGCGCGTGGAAGATACCGATAAAGAACGCTCCACCGAGGATGCCAAGCGCGCCATTTTAGAAGGGCTGAACTGGCTGGGACTGCACTGGGACGGTGCCGTGCATTACCAGAGTGAATATGCCGCCCGCCATGCCGAAGTGGCGCATGCGCTGCTGGATGCCGGCAAGGCCTATCGCTGCTACTGCACACAGGAAGAGCTGGATGCCATGCGCGATGCCGCCAAAGCCGAAGGCCGCCATGTGGGTTATGACCGCCGCTGGCGTGACCGCGATCCGGCACAGGCGCCCGCAGGCGCTCCCTATGTGGTGCGCATCAAGGCCCCGCTTTCCGGCGATATTGTGATTGAGGATGCAGTGCAGAGCACGGTGCGGTTTGCAGCCGAGAATCTGGATGATTTTGTTATTCTGCGCTCCGATGGCAGCCCCACCTATATGCTGGCTGTGGTGGTGGATGATCATGATATGGGCGTCACCCACATCATCCGCGGCGATGACCACCTCAACAACGCCGCCCGTCAGGCCATTATCTATGACGCGATGGGCTGGAACATTCCGGTATTTGCGCATATTCCGCTGATTCACGGAGCCGATGGTGCCAAGCTTTCCAAGCGTCATGGGGCGCTGGGTGTCGAGGCCTACCGCGACATGGGCTACCTTCAGGATGCGCTACGCAACTATTTGCTGCGCCTTGGTTTCAGCCACGGCAATGACGAAATTATTTCCACCGCGCAGGCAATTGAATGGTTTGATCTGTCCGTCATTAATAAAGGGGCGGCGCGCATGGATTTTGATAAGCTCGCCAACCTGAACGGGCACTATATCCGTGCGGAAAATAATGAAACGCTTGTTCAGCGCGTATTGCCATATCTGAATGATCGTTTAGGAAAAGAATTAACAGAAGCACAGAAAATTCTGCTTGTTAAAGCAATAGAAAGCCTCAAGCAGCGCGCCAAACTATTACCGGAAATTGCCGATGCCGCACTGTTTTTATTCCACCGCCCCGAAAGGCCGGTAGATGAAAAAGCCGCTGCCGAGCTGAAAGATGGGCGCGAAATCCTGACCAATCTGGTGCCGCAACTGGCGGATATCGGCGCTTGGACGCATGATGCGCTCAATGCCTTCGCCAAATCCTACGCCGAAGCGCATGATCTCAAGCTAGGCAAAGTCATGTCCCCCATTCGGGTTGCCATTACGGGCAGCACCGCATCACCCAGCATGTTTGAGGTGATGGAATGGCTGGGAAAAGACGAGAGTCTTGCACGGCTCAAGGCTGCATGTTAGGTAGAGATTATGGCCGTATTACCCTTAGTCATCGCGCCGGATGAGCGCCTGAACCAGCCTTCACACACTGTGGAGGTGATCGACGATGCCATTCGCAAACTGTGCGATGATATGCTGGATACCATGTATGCCAATCAGGGGCTTGGTCTGGCCGCCGTTCAGGTGGGTGTGCATAAACGGATCATCGTGATTGATGTGGGCCTTGGATCTGCCCGCTATCCCGAAGCGTTTGACGAAGACGACGACGAACCCCGCCGCCGCAAGCCTATGCGACTGATTAATCCGGAGGTGGTCGAGTTTTCAGAAACCTGCCAGATTTTCAATGAAGGCTGTTTGTCCTTCCCTGATAATTTCTCAGAAGTGGAGCGCCCGGCCATGATTAAGGTGCGCTATCAGGACGAGTTTGGAGAACATAAGATGCTGCAGGCAAAAGGGTTGATGGCGGTGTGTATTCAGCATGAAATCGACCATACCAACGGCATTGTATTTGTGGATCATATTTCCAAACTGAAACGGGAAATGATTCTCAAACGCCTGCGCAAGCAGAAGAAGCTGGGCACGCTGCCCAATATGCAAGAAAAACCGGTCAAACTGTGAGGATACCATGCGTAACTTACTCATCTGCTGCCTGCTGACTTTTTTCACCGCTGGCGCAGCGCTTGCAGTGCAGTCTACGCCGGTAGACGCCCCTAAGAAAACGCCGGAAAATCCCAACAATGCCGCCAGCGCACCACCACCCCCAACCACCAGCAAAACAGCCGCACCCAACCCAAACCGCCCCGCAGCCGATGCCGACAAAGCGGGCGAAAAAGAAGAACCCAAAGACACCAAAGACGATGCGAAGAACGCCGCAAAGCCTGCCAATTCACATGTGGTGGGTGAACCATACCCGCGTGATGTTGCCGTGCGCTTTCTGGAATCCTGCACCGGACTCAACAAACAAATGATCGAGCCATGCAAATGCATGCTCAACAACTTCCAGAAAGTCATGAGCCTTGATGATTTTGTGGTGATGGCCAATTCGAAGAAGCCGGAAGATGATCCACGCTTCCTGAAAGCGGCGGGCCCCTGCATCAAAACCAATCAGCAATAGCCATGACAACCACCACACCACGCCGTATTGTGTTCATGGGGACACCGGACTTTGCCGTCCCTACGCTGCAGGCGCTCATCCTTTCGCCGCATGAGGTGGTCGCCGTCTATAGCCAACCGCCCCGCCCCGCAGGCAGAGGCCATCAGCTGACTCCTTCACCAGTGCAGGCGCTGGCAGAATCGCATGGCATTGCCGTACACACCCCAACCTCTCTCAAAGATGAGGTGATTCAGGCGCAGTTTCGCTGTCATCAGGCGGATGTAGCGGTGGTCGCCGCTTACGGCTTGCTACTGCCCAAACCCATCCTGGAAGCCTATCCGCACGGCTGCATCAATGTGCATCCCTCGGATCTGCCGCGCTGGCGCGGTGCCGCGCCCATTCAACGCACGCTCATGGCAGGCGATACAGCTACGGCCATGTGTATTATGCAGATGGATGAAGGGTTAGACACCGGCGATGTGGTGTGGCGACAGGCCGTGACGATTGAACCGCGAACCACTGCAGGCATGCTGCATGACGCCATGGCGGCTCTGGGCGCTCAGGCAATCCTTGAGGTGCTGGATTCGCTCGATCACCTCACTGCGGCCAAGCAATCCACCGATGGCGTCACCTATGCCAAAAAAATTGATAAGGCCGCCGCACGCATCGACTGGAGCCAATCTGCCGAGCAGATTTATCACCAGATTTACGGGCTGAACCCCTATCCGGCGGCGACCACACAACTGCATGGCGAAACCATCAAGATTTATGCGGCAGAAATCGTAAAAGGTAGCGGCGCAGCCGGAACCACGCTGGATGGAGCGCTGACCATCGCCTGCGGCACCGGTGCGCTGAAACTGCTGGAGCTGCAGCGCCCGAACAAAAACCGCATGGATGCGGCATCCCTGTTGCGCGGCTTTGATGTGCCCGCCGGAACCATTCTGTCATGACCCGCTTCAAACTGACCATCGAATATGACGGCACGCCTTATGCCGGATGGCAACGCCAGGACGACCAGCCCAGCATTCAAGGCAGCATTGAGCGGGCGCTCCATCGTTTTGCGCAGGAAGACGTCACCATCCAGTGCGCAGGCCGCACCGATGCGGGCGTGCATGCGCGCGGGCAAGTGGCGCATCTGGATTTAAGCAAGGAGCGCACCCCGTTCCAGCTTTCGGAAGGGTTGAACTTTTACCTCAAGGACGAGCCGATTGTCATTCTATGCGCCGAAGTGGTAGCGGATGATTTTAACGCCCGCTTTCATGCGGTCAAACGCACTTATGAATACCGCATCATCAACCGCCGCACACCACTGGCCATCGACCTTAAGCGCGCATGGCACATTCCGTGGGAGCTGGATGTCTCGGCCATGCAGGACGCGGCAGTCCGGCTATTGGGAACCCATGATTTCACCAGCTTCCGCGCCAGCCACTGCCAATCCAAATCCCCCGTTAAAACACTCGATACGCTGGAAGTAACCGGTGAGGGGGACACCATCATCGTTACCACCTCGGCCCGCTCGTTTCTGCATCATCAGGTACGCAACATGGTGGGCACCTTATCGCTGGTGGGCAGCGGTAAATGGACCGCTGAGGATGTGAGCGCCGCGCTGCAAGCCAAAGACCGCACACGCAGCGGCCCCACCGCCCCCGCATGGGGACTAACACTCATGGCCGTGACCTACTGATTATTTGTTCCAGATTTTGGGGAACTGTTCGAGTTTGTCTTTTTTGCCAACCAGCTCTTCAGCAAAGGTTGGCACTTTGCTTTGCGCCACTTTCTTGATCATCTCGATCTCTTTGTCCACGAACGCCGTTGCCTCTGGCAGCCCCACAAACTTCACCTCATCGATCATCTTGCGGCGTCTGGTGGTAATGAGCTGGTCGATCTTGCGGTGGAATTCTGCATCTTTCACGGTGGGTGATCCTCCGCCGGAAAGCGCGGCATAAACCAACTTACGAATCAGCATCTGCAGCATAATCGAGGCATGATTCTTGATCATATTACGGTAGTTGCCAACATTGCTTTCATCGATACGCGGTCGCGCAACAGCAGCCTCTTCTGGTTTTTTCCTACCGGCGATCACCGTATCCATGTATTGCTGCTCTTTTTTATCACCACGGCCGGGTAATTCGATAAATCCGTAATCCGGCTTACCGCTGCCACCCGCAATTTCAGTATCCATGTAGGTTTGCTTCTTGCCACCCGCAATTTCGGTATCCTGATATTGCTGGCCCGCGCCGACGCCTACCTGCTTCCAATAATCCAGCGAATCTTCTTCAACGATCACCTCTTCATCGGATTGTCCCAGCACCAATGCATCGTCATATTCGTCCTCTTTTTCGGACTCAACCACTCCCATATCGCCCACCAGAGCCGCCAGATCCGCATCTGAAAATTCCAGTGCGGCTTCGGGACTGCGCGCTTCCAGCACCGTATCCTGATACTGCTGTCCTTTACCTACTGGAATGTTCGTGTCGTTATAGTCATCATCGCCCTTAGCGCCCAGCGACACGCCGGTCAGCTCTTCCAGGGATTTGCCTTTATAAGCCCCCACGCGCATGAAGCGGCGAATGAAATCGGTATAGACGCCCGTTAGTTTTTTCAGATCCGCAATCTTGACGCATTCATTCACATGGTGCGCCGTTAAACCGGTTGTACCAAACTCCACCACCGGACAATAATCTTTGAAGAACCGCGCATCAGACGTACCGCCCGAAGTAGACAGCGTGGGCTTCTTACGCGTCACTTCACGCACAGAAGCCGACAGTAACGCAGCCAGCTCCTGATTATCGCCTCCGATAAAAGCTTCTCCGCTAACGCGGCCATTGAGCTCATAATTGCCCCCAACAGCATCGCACTTACCGCGCACCCACTCAATCACGGATTCTCCTGTGAAGTGATTGTTGAAGCGGATGTTGAACTTCGCCGTCGCCTTGGCCGGAATGATGTTGCTGACAGGATTGCCCACATCAATGCTGACAACTTCGAGGTTCGATGGCTGAAAGTCTTTGTTGCCTTTATCCATCGGCGCATATTGCATGGTGTAGAGCATGTCCACCAGACGCGACACCGGATTTTCCGCCAGCTCCGGATAGGCCACATGCCCCTGCTTGCCGGTCACCGTCAACTCACCGTTATAGCTGCCACGGCGGCCAATTTTGATCATTTCTCCCAAGAAGGTCGGATTGGTAGGCTCACCTACCAGACACGCATCAAACACTTCGCCTTCTTCCTTCAGCCACTCCAACACTTTTTTGGTGCCGTTGACCGCTTCACCTTCTTCGTCGGCGGTAATGAGCAAACTGATGGAGCCGGGAATCTTCCCTTTGTTCTCCGCGAATACCGTCGTCACCGATACGATGAAGGCGGCAATGGCGCCCTTCATGTCTTCTGCACCCCGCCCATACAGCATGCCGTTTTCTTCTACCGGCTCGAACGGAGGATGTTTCCAATCCGCTTCATCGCCCGGCGGCACCACGTCAATATGCCCAAGGAAACACAAATGCGGCTCTTGCGTACCCAGCCGCGCATAGAAATTCTCAACGGGTTTGTGGCCTTCTTCCTCAAAGACTTTGCGCTGCACGTTAAAGCGCATCACCTTCAGGGCTTTTTCCAGCAATTCAAACGCACCGCCATCCTCCGGAGTGACGCTCGGACATTTGATGAGGGAGCTGGTAAGCTTGATAACGTCAACAGACATGATTATTCAACCGCTCGCAAAATGTCGTTTACCCCTGTTTTCGAACGAGTCTGTTCGTCCACTTTTTTCACAATGACTGCACAGTAAAGCGATGGTTTTGCAGGATCAGACGATGGCATCGACCCAGAAACCACCACGGAATAGGCAGGCACCCGTCCACGGTAGATTTCGCCGGTTTCGCGGTCAATGATTTTCGTGGAAGCACCGATATAGACCCCCATCGAGATCACCGACCCCTCCTCAATTACCACACCTTCTGCAATTTCAGAGCGGGCCCCGATGAAGCAGCGGTCTTCAATGATCACCGGATTGGCCTGCAATGGCTCCAGCACTCCGCCAATGCCCACCCCGCCGGAAATATGGCAATGCTTGCCAATCTGCGCGCAGGACCCGATGGTTACCCAGGTATCCACCATCGTGCCTTCATCGACATAAGCGCCCAGATTGACGAATGACGGCATCAATACCACATTTTTGCCAATATAGGCCGAGCGGCGCACCACACAATTGGGCACCGCGCGGAAACCGGCCTGCCGGAAATCCTCTTCCTGCCACCCCGCAAATTTAGAAGGCACCTTGTCGTACCAGACAGTATCGGCCCCCGGACCACCGGGAATCACCTGCATGTCATTCAGGCGAAACGACAGCAGCACAGCCTTTTTAACCCATTGGTTGACCTGCCATGCGCCAGCGACTTTCTGCGCCACGCGCAACTGCCCGTAACCCAAGGCTTCCAGCGTGGCTTCTACCGCATCGCGCACCTCTCCTTTGGTTGAGTAATTCACAGCATCGCGTGACTCCCACGCGGTTTCAATAATCTGCTCCAGCGAGGCATTCAGCGGGGCACAGGTTGCAGGTTTCATGCGACGATCGGACCTTTCTTGGTTGTTTGCCCTACACTAGGCATTTGAGAAGAAAAGGCAATATTCCTTTAAAACCACCGGAGGTTATGCACAGCATAAATTGTGAGAATTTAACCTTTTCCTAAGCCTTTGACCCTAATATGGTATGGATTAGGGAGGTGGCCCACCGGCCTTGAGCTAACGGTCATCTAACAATAAAAACAGACGGTTAACCGGCTACATATGACAGAAATGACAGAACATCCCAGTGTGGAGGCCCTGCGGCAGGACCGCGAACGCTATGTCGCGTTTGCCTTTGCCTCGGCCGATGTGCTGATTGAAGTGGATCCAAACGGCACCATCATTTACGCGGATGGCGCCACGCGCGGGCTGCTGGGGCTGGAAGCGCCCAAACTGATCGGCAGCAATTTCTATAAGCTGGTGCACCGCGAAGATGTGGAAGACATGAAAACCACCATCGAGGGGCTAGGACACAAGCACCGGATGGATCCGGTTGAAGCACGCATTCAAACCATTCACCGCGATTCCATGCCCTTCACCGTCTCGGGTTTCAAACTGTCCAGCGTGCGCAACCACGTCTATCTGTCGCTACGCCCCACCCGTGGCAACATTAACGCCGATCAGCTGTTCCAGCGCGATTACGATACCGGCCTGCTCAAAACGCAAGGCTATGTGGAAGCCGCCAACCAGAAGATCCGCGTCGCACAGGAACATGGCGAAGATGTGAAAGTCACGCTGCTCGACTTCCCGCAACTCAAAGACCTGATCGACAGCCTACCCGAAGAAGCGGCAGAACAACTGCTACACGACATCAGCAATTATATCCGCGAGCAATCGCTCGATGGCGACACCGCCGGCATGATCGCCGAAGGCACCTATAGCTTCGTGCATGGCGGTGCTGTAGAACCCGCCAAAGTGGTGAATGACATTCTCAGCATCACCCAAAAATATGCGCCGGAAACCAAAGGGCTGGAAGTGCGCACCGAAACCATTGCCGCAGATCCGGGCGAATTGACCGCGCAAGATTCGGCGAATGTGTTGCTCTATACGCTCAACGAGTTCGCCAACTCGAAGAAAGAAGATTTCACCATTCACAGCCTGTCGCAAAGCTACGAAAAAATGCTCGATGCGACCGTCGAAAAAATGAATCACTTCAAGCAAACGGTCAGCGAAGAATCGTTCAAAGTCGCCTTCCAGCCGATTGTGGATCTCAAAAGCGGCCTGATTCATCACTATGAAGCACTGGTGCGCATGAATGACAGTTCGGTCTTCAAAAACCCGTTCGAATTCATCACTTTTGGCGAGCAGTCCGGCGTGATTGGCGATTTCGACCTGCTCATTTGTCAGAAAGTGTTTGATGTGCTCGACCGCACCTCCAAGAACGGCAATTACCCGCTGGTTGCGGTGAATTTGTCGGGCAAATCCATCGGCTCCTATTTGTTCAAAGATGCACTGCGCAAGCTGATTGCCAAGAATGAGCGCCGCCGTAAACAGATGATTTTTGAGGTCACCGAATCGTCAAAAATCGATAATCTGGAAGAAGCCAACAAATTTCTGCAAGAGCTGCGCGAAGGCGGCAATCTGTGCTGCCTGGATGATTTTGGCGCAGGCGAATCGTCGTTTGACTATCTGCGCAACCTGCAGGTGGATTTCATCAAAATCGACGGGTCTTATGTGCGCGAATCATTGAAAACCCAGCGCGGACGCCTAATGCTCAAGGCCATGTCCGGCCTGTGCCGCGACCTCAACGTCACCACCATCGGCGAAATGGTGGAAGACGAAAAAGCCGCCAAACTGCTATGGGAGGCCGGTGTGAAATTCGGTCAGGGCTACCTGTTTGGCAAACCCGAAGTGGACGAGGAAACCGTCGTCAACTGCAAACGCCCCACCCCCTTTTACGGCGGCATGATGCGCGTGCGCAAATTCGATACCAAGAAAAGCTATTAGCGCATTGCAATCCCTTGCAAACGGGCCTATATACCCTAGTGCTGGCGCTCCGTAAGGTGCGCTTCATTGATAGGACGCCAACGCGCTCTAAGAGGTGCGCTTGGCAGTAGGAGATGGCCATGTTCATTCAGACCGAAGAGACCCCAAACCCCAATACAATGAAATTCCTGCCCGGAGAGCCGGTGCTGGGCGATGATACGGCATTTTTCATCAATGCCGAGGAAGCGAAATCCTCACCGCTGGCCGCCGCGCTGTTTGATATTGCCAATATCCGCGCCGTATTTTTTGGGGCCGATTTTGTTACGGTCACCAAAGCCGACCCCGCCGACTGGAGCGTGCTCAAACCAATGATTCTGACAACCATTATGGATCATTATGTGGCGGGCAAACCCATCATGGGCAATGCCGCCAAAAGCAAGAGTGCGATTGTCTATTCCGACGATGAGCAGAAGATCGTCAATGAGATTGTGGAGCTGATCGATAGCCGCGTGCGCCCATCCGTTGCGCAGGATGGCGGCGATATTATTTTCCATAGCTTTCAGGATGGGGTGGTGCATCTGGAACTGCATGGCTCCTGCTCAGGCTGTCCGTCATCCACCATCACGCTGAAACAGGGCATCGAAAATATGCTGAAGCATTATATCCCCGAAGTGCGGGCAGTGGAGGCGGTGGCTTAGTAGTTACCTACTACCTATCGCAGGCAACGCTTCTGATTTCATGATCTTTGAGTGTAGGATTAACCATTCTGGGCACTGGCGCGATAAACATCTGGTCGAATGCATCGGTATATTGAATGGGATCATTTAACTTCACCACTGCACGACGCAAGACTTCTTCAAACGTCGCGGCAGGTTCAGCATAAGGTAGATCAGCAGTAGACCCGCTGTTCACTCGCATTAGTTCTGCCTGTGCCGCTGGAGAGAACAGACCAGCAAACTTGGCTAATACAAACCGGCTCTTCTGCACTGCATCCTGCACTAATTTGGTTTCCGTTGTTCGCGCAGGCGCTTCAACATAGCGAATCGCATTTTGCATCACCCCACCAACCAACGCCACCCACTGCGTGGCCAGCTCAGGCCCCATGGCTTGCAATTCATTATCTGTAAATCCAAACTTTTTCAACACGGATGCAAGCTCTGCCCCCGTTACCGTTTCGTCGCGACGCATTGGCACCAAGTTAAGCAAACGCATCCGCTCTTGATTGATACCGCTGGCACCTGCATCCATAAACCCGACCATCACACGGTCAAAACCTTGTACAAACGCACGTTGTTGTTCTGTCAACTGTACGCCGCGCCAATTGGTAAAACCACGCTCTCCATACTTCAAGTAATCCAAGAACCACTGCCCTCCTCCCTGCAATGCCTTTGCAGCTTGCGGCAAGTTTTCAGGGCTGATGGGCATAAAAAATCCGCCATATTCACCACGCGCATTGGCGTTGATTCGGAATCCCTTTGTGCGTGTCGTGAAATTAATCTCTATTGGTAGGGGAATGTTATCAGGCCGTATCCCAACAGAGAAATCGGAAACAGAATATTCTCCGAATTCACCTTTGATTTCGCTGGGCTGCTGCAGGCGAGGATAAAAATACCGCATCATACCAGCTCGTGTTGCGGGATCAAAACCCAGCGTTGCTGCACGCGCAGGATCCTCATAACTTGCCGTCGTGTGCGCTGCCAACCATGCTGGGTAGCCCCCTTCTGTCTTCATCCGCTCTACCAAAGTAGCGAAGTCTGTTACGGTAAGCCTATCAGGACCGCTAACCACACGCTGTTCTCCAAGAATTGCCAACTGTTCTGTTGTCATTGGTGCCCTGCCATGATCAACAACAGCCATTCTCATTTCTTCAGGGAGGTTATGCATTAAAGTTTTATCGCTGCGCCCTCCTATTCCCAATACATAATGAAGACGAGCTGAAGTCTGTGTCGTTACCCAGCCATGAAGTGAACCAGTTTGTAAAAATCGCGTTCTAGCTTCTAAAAGTGCCGGCCTATCCTCTTGCTCTCTAAACCCATTATCTAAAGATTGTATTACCACCTGAGAAATCCCACCGCTGTAAGACAAGCTCTCCAATAACCTAGAATATCTGCGATTGTTGGCTATTCCCATATCTGCAGAAGATACGGCTCCCTGAATAACCCCGCCAGCCAATGCACTCCATTGCATAGCCAATTCAGGCCCCATCGCACGCAACTCATGATCTGAAAAACCATATTTTTTTAGCAACTGAAAAAAGGCGTTTGGATTTACCGTCCTATCTTTTGACAGCTCAATCAAGTGTAGAAAGTTTAGCTGCCCTTCACTTCTGCTTCCATTAAAGTCAGCGACACGGCTATCCATCAACCCCATCATAAGACGGTCCCAACCTCCAACAAAAGCTCGCTGTTCTGGAGTTAGTGCCTCTGTTTTGCCAGTTCCTAAATAGTCTAAGAACCATTTTCCATTTCCCTGCAACGCACCAACAGCCAACTCAAAAGCCGCTCTGCTTTTGTCGCGATAAGCTGCTCTATCGTACTTGTATGGCTCACTCGACCCAACAGGCACAAAAAATCCTCCAGCACCTTGTGGTAATGACGGGCTTGGAGCGCGGCGTAACTCTGCAAAAAAATACTTCAGGCGATCATCGCACTGGGCAGAAAGCTGTCCTGCTGGCACAGCGCCAAATGCGCGGGCCCATGCCTCATACCCGCCGTTTTCCTTCAATTTTGTTAGAAATGTAGCAAAATCCATGATGCGCTCCCGTGCAATCTGTTCTCTGCCACCACTATACTGGCTGAATATGACTACTTGATGACACCATTGGAAATTTAATCAGATTGTCATAAACCCAATAGAATCAGAGTGATTGGCGCGTTGACGATGGATATTTCTGAGCAAAAAAGAAGCCCGGAAAGCGAACTCGCCGGGCCACACATCAGAAAGAGAAAGCGGTTAACTCGTTGGGCGGTTTCGCCCTATTTTAAACACCTCATCACACCGCTTGTTATGCGATTATATCGAGCAATTCTTTCGTCATTTCATCTTCTGCTTTGAGTGATTTCAAATTGGCTTTGAAATCATAGGTCGCCATGTGCAGATTCACGACTTCCTCTTCCAAATTCACATTTGGATATTCTACCGTTCCGTCTTCGGCCGCGGCCGGTGCGGTTGGGTCATAAGCCTTGAAACTCGCGGGGTCTATGGCACGCAAATTCGTTGCCACGCCGCCGCCCTCTGCCGCCACCTGCGCCACGCGCTGCGGGCGAAACGCCTCGCCTGGTTTTGCGCCGGTGGTGCTGATATTCGCGATATTCTGGGAGCTGTTTTCAAGCCGTCTGGTGGCGGCCTGCATGCCGGAAACTGCAATGTTGGATACTTTTCCGATCATTCACTTTCTCCCTCGATCTTGGGTGATCGTACCATGCAAAGATTAATGCTGCTTTAATTTTAGCTTGGATTTTAGGGATTTTTTATCCGTTTTCGTCCCTTTTTTAGCTAAAATGCCACACATCTTATTTTTTTGGCCGATCATATAAAATATTTTGTTTTTTTCTTGAATTTGAGTTTGCTTGCTGGCTTTATGCACAGTTTTTCTTTCGCCTGTTGACGGGGAAAAAGGTTTCTGAGATAGTGCACTCATGGATACGCGATCTACTTAAATCTGAGAAGATTCAAAGGGTTCGCTAGAAGGTCCAAGAGCCGATGGAAGGCTCTGTGTTGGTGTCTTACCGGGTGGGGTTTGCCCCATAAATAGATGCCAGCTAAGGAAAGAACTGGGACACAATGCCTATCCCGACTGGCCCGCGTAACGGGCGTGAACCAGCTGGCCTTTCCGTTCGTCGCATTTACGGTCTTTGTACCAACCATGGTGTGCGGCGCGTCATTAGATTTGCTTAGGCAAGTTGAGGACGTTAAACGAGTATACTCAAATGGCCATTGAGTGAGCGGTGCCTCGGCACTGTCTCATTCAAGAGGCCGAAGTCCTAACGAGAATAATCGCTTCTGCGAGGGAGCGAGAGAAAGCTTGGCAACAGAAGGACTGAATAAGGCGGGTGAGCGAAAGCTCCCCGCCTTTTCGCTATGTTGAGCCACAAAATCGCTCTTTATCTTATAAATCTGCTAAGTACCGTCATCAAACTGTCATAGGACTGTGCTAGGTCTGGAAGAAACAGGCCGTTAAAGCGCGCCTGAAAACAAGAATCAGTGAGTGTGAGCATGACGAATAAACAATCCATTCTGGATATCATCCAATCATTAGGTGGCGGCACCATCAAACTCGTGGCGAATGCCGATTATGGCGGCAATGATTTTCCTGCGCTGGTGATTACCGCCCGCTGCAGCAGTGAAGAACTGGCAAAAATACTCCGCGAGAAAGTGAAAGAGCGGCTGGGCGAAAATGGCACCATTAACGGCATTCAGTTTCGCCACTATCGCTATACACGCGACGGCGATGCCGTGATTGAATTTGGCATGAGCCCTGATGGCTGGCTGCGAGAGGAGCAGCGCGATGAGGCGCAGCGCCTGCTGCGAGGGCTTGGTTTACCTGATCATCTGAGCGTTGGTGGCGATGCGGAAACGATTCGCAGCCCCATTGACCCGATGATCGCCAAAGACCTGAAAGAGGATGTCAATCGCTGCCTTGAACTCAGCCAACTCCCCGCGTCAGCGCGAAAGGCTGCTACAGAAATCGCTTAGAAGCCAGCCAATTCTAAGCAGCGGCGACCTTCGGCATCATATTGGTCCCCGCCAGCTCATCAGACAACAGCTCATAATTCCGGCTATTGAACAGCTGATAGTGCCACCATTCGTTGCGATAAAAATCCCAACCTGCGGTGGTCATGATGCCCATCAGCACATGGCGGTGACGCTGGGATTCCGCCGAAATTTCCATGTTGCCGTGATGCGATTGCGGCGTGAAGGCATCAAACGGCGTACCCATATCCAGCTCCATACCGCCTGCCGTGCATAGCGTGAGATCTATCGCCACCCCGCGGGAATGCGGCGATCCGCGGTTTGGATCGGCCAGAAAATCGGGGTCAGGCGTGTGTTCCCACAATTTCCATTGCGCCTCACTGGGGCGGAACGCATCGAAAATCTTGAGTTTATAGCCAATCGCCTCGGCCAGCTTGATGGCCAGCCGCAATTTTTCTTCGGCTTCGGGATGCAAAAAGCATTTCGCCGCGCTATAGACCGGTTTGCCGGTGAAGTTATGCTCCGTCGCATAGACGATATCAATCAGCACATCATGCGATTCCTGGGTGATTTCTATCAGATTCATACTCTGCCTTTCATGAAATGGTGGGCTATTGTTTGAGCAGGCGGCTTTGCTCGCGCTTCCAGTCGCGGTCTTTAATCGCCTCGCGTTTTTCGAATTTCTTTTTACCGGTGGCCACGCCGATTTCCAGTTTCACTTTGCCATGCTCGTTGAAATACATATTCAGCGGAATCATGGTCACCCCGCTGGTTTTGAGCACCCCAATGAGTTTGCGAATCTCGCTTTTGTGCAGCAGCAGCTTACGGTGGCGCGTGGGGTTGTGGTTGTGGCGGTTGCCTTGTTTATATTCATCGATATGCGAATTGATGAGCCAGGCTTCATTGTCCGAAATCAGGCCGTAGGCGTCTTTGATATTGGCTTTGCCGGTGCGCAACGACTTCACTTCGGTGCCGGTAAGCACAATCCCCGCCTCATAGACATCGCCAATATGATATTCAAAGCGCGCATTGCGGTTGGTCGCCACCACCTGTCGCTGCGATGGGGGTGCCATGGCGCTGCCTATAGCCCCAGCTTGGCCAGCGCCGCATCAATGCCAGCGCGAGTTTCAGCCGATGCGGCCACCAGCGGCAGACGCAATTCTTCGGTGCCGCGGCCAATTTTTGCCAGCGCATATTTTACAGGGATCGGGTTAGTTTCTACAAACATCGCTTTGTGCAACGGCACCAGCGTGTCATGCACGGCCAGCGCCGCCTGATAGTCTCCCTCCAGACACAATGCCTGCACCTGCGCGCACAAGGCCGGCGCAATGTTGGACGTCACCGAAATACATCCGCATCCGCCTTGCGCATTAAAGCCCACCGCAGTCATGTCTTCGCCGGAAAGCAGCGCAAATGAACGATCCACCATCTGCCGCAGCGTGCTCACACGCGCCAGATCGCCGGTGGCGTCTTTGATACCGGCAATATTGGGCAGTTTTGCCAGCTTCGCCAGCGTTTCATCGGTAATATTGACCACGGAGCGGCCAGGAATATTGTAAATAATGTTGGGCAGATCGGTGGCCTGCGCAATGGCCTTAAAATGCTCATAAAGCCCGCCCTGCGTGGGTTTATTATAGTATGGTGATACCACCAGCACTGCGTCCGCGCCTGCTTTTTTGGCATGCTGCGTCAGCTCGATCGCCTCGGCAGTTGAATTGGAGCCGGTTCCCGCCATCACCACGCAACGCCCTGCCGCCGCCTCTACGGCCAGTTCAACCACGCGGCGGTGCTCATCATGCGACAAGGTGGGCGATTCACCGGTCGTGCCGCAGGGAACCACGCCCTGCACGCCCTGCTCCACCTGCCATTCCACCAGCGCCTGAAAGGCAGCCTCATCCACACGCCCGTCCTTAAACGGGGTGACCAGTGCCGTAAATAATCCGCGTAATGCGACCATGATATTCCTTAAATTCAAACCCGTAGGGGCAAACAAGAGCGGAAGGATAACCCCCGCCCGCCCAGAGTCAACCTCTTTTACCCTGCTTTTCACAATCTTGGGCGGTTCGCACTTGCCATTGGAATCAAGAATCAGTATAGCTGCTGCGTTTCTCAGGTCTTCGGGGAGTAGCGCAGTCTGGTAGCGCATCTGCTTTGGGAGCAGAGGGTCGCAGGTTCGAATCCTGTCTCCCCGACCATTAAAAAGAGCGCCTTGCGGCGCTTTTTTTAATGGTTCTGGGTGAAAGCGATGAGAAGCGGCGAAGCAGGTTCGACAATTTTGCTCTTAGACAAAATTGGACGGCGTAGCCGCCCGAAGAGTGAGCAGCGTTAAAACGCTGCGAATCAATCCTGTCTGATTCGTCTTTTCTTCGTCTCACACAGCACGCGCATGACGTGGCGCCTCTTGCACGCACGCCGAAGCCGACGCCTCCCACGGGGTATAATGATCAAATGCCGATGCCACCAGCCGCGTCACTAGCGCTGCTTCCTCCGGCACGCGCAGCCTTAATCCCTCACGCTCCAGCACGCCTTTGGTTATCAGCGGTTCCAGACGCGCAAGCGCAGTGGCCACCACATCATCCCCCTGCCCGTGACGAGACACGATAGGAGCCAAATCGACCTCATGATAACACATCAGCTGTTCAATAATCTGCGCACACAGATCATCCAGCGGCGCGCGCGGTACGCCGCGGTGAATCGGCAGCCTGTCCGCCTGCACCAGCTCCTGATAGCGCGCAATATCATTGATATTCTGCGCGTAGCCCGCCGGTGTATCGCTGATGGCGGACGCCCCAAGACCAATCAGATGATGCGCCGTATCGGTGGTATAGCCCTGAAAATTGCGATGCAGGGTGCGCTGCGCAAACGCCTGCGCCATCGGATCATCCGGCCGCACAAAATGATCAATCCCAATCTGCTGATATCCTGCAGCCAGCAACGCCTCACGCCCCACCATATAGAGATCATAGCGCAACGACGCATCCGGCATGGCGGCCATATCCATCGCCTTCATGTGCTTTTTCATCCACGGCACATGGGCATAACCAAAAAAGGCAATGCGCGAGGGATTGAGCGCAATCGCCAGACGCAGGGTTTCGCGCAGCGTCTGCACCGTCTGATACGGCAGGCCATACATCAAATCGAGATTGATCCGCTCGATGCCATAATCGCGACACCAGTGCACCGCCGCCCAGCTGAGTGAGAAAGGCTGCCTGCGGTTCACGCTTTGCAACGTCTGATCATTAAAATCCTGCACCCCAAGGCTGATGCGGTTTACCCCCGCCAGCGCATAGGCCGCCACCTTGGCTTCGTTGAGTTGTCTTGGATCGACCTCGATGGCGATTTCTGCCTGCGGTGCGATGGAAAAATCCTGCCGCAACCGCCGACACAGCCCCTCAAATTGCGGTGCCGTCAGCATCGTGGGAGAACCGCCTCCGAAATGCAGATGCGTCACGCTCAGATGCTGCGGCAATAACCGACGCACCAGCTGCGCCTCCTGCTTGAGCGCCTCCAGATAGGCTTCTATGCGTTCGGCCTTGCGCGTTACCGTAGTGAAACACCCGCAGTAATAACACAGCTTGGCGCAGAACGGGATGTGCAGATACAGCGAGATTTCCGACCCGTCTGGCATCTGCTGCAATGCCCGAACCTGATCATCGGCTGTTACGCTATCGCGAAACTGCGTAGCGGGCGGATAGCTGGTATAGCGCGGCGCAGCGCGGTCCAGACTGAGGATGGTGTTTTTTAATGAAGGCTCAGGCATGCCACGATCATACGCCAACACCACAACAGCAGATTGATCCACATCAACCCATAACCGTCATGCGCAAGACACCGGTTACATAAAACCGTAAGATAGGCTAAACGCCTAGCAATCGTCACCAAACTTTCACTATTTTGGTGGATGCGAAGCCTGTATAGTACAGGCATGGGACGCAAACGATTCAAAATGGGCGGCGAAGAATCTCAAGTCTTCTTTGAAGACGAGATTATAGCTATTTATCAGCAATTTGAAGATGCGCGCGACCATGAGCAAGACTTAACCATACGCGATATTCACGTGCCGCGCGAGCTGGTTTCCATGGCCACAGCGCAAGGCCTGCGCGGCGTAAGTAATGCCATGCGCGCCGATGGCCGACTGACCCATTACGCGCTGGATAAACCTACCAATCCGGCAGAAACAGTCGCCGCTATTATTGAGGATATTTACCTGAAAGTGCGGTTTGAGACCGATCCCAACATCCCTATTGATGATGACCAGATTGTCTCGGCCTTCTGGAAACGCATTCAGCATGGCCGCACCGATATTCCCTCTCGCCATGAGCTAGATCGGGAAAATGCTAGGGCAGATGCGGAAGGGTTGCATGGCGGTTACCGCAACCACGTCAGAACCGGCCAAGGCGGGCAACGCGGCGATGGCAACTCGCGATAACCCCAAAACGCCTTGCATTCTCCCATCAAGCTTTTTACCTTCACCGCATGACACCAGCAACCGCCAACGCCACACAACCAATCTCGATTTACCCCGCCATTACGGCGCAGGATATGGCCGCCGCTTGCGCCCTGATGATCGAATATCGCGATACCTCGCTTGGAGAAGATTATGATGTGGGAGGCAATAGCCTGAACGAAGAGCTGGCGCAGTTTCCGGGCCCTTACGCTCCTCCTCGCGGCCTGCTGTTTCTGGCTTCCGACCGGAACACCCCCCCGTGCGGTTGTCTGGCGCTACGCCCCATTGGCGAGGCGATTGGTGAAGTGATGCGCATGTATGTGCAACCGGCCGCACGCGGACAAGGCATCGCCGAAGCATTGATGCGCCGCATTATCATAGAAGCGCGGGCGCTGGGCTACCACACACTCTATCTGGATAGCCTAAAACGTTTCGAAGTGGCGCATAAGCTCTATGAAAAATGCGGATTCACCTACTGCGCGCCCTATGACCCGCTTACCACCGACGCCATGAAAGACCGCATGATCTTCATGCGGCTGACACTGACTTAACAGGCCCGCGCATCAGCCCATCAATGTCAGCGTCACCAGCGCCTGCATTCCCTCTTCCAACCCTTCCCGCTTGCGAATCGCCGCTTTCACCGGCAACAGATAACCGCCGATTTTGCTATCGGGAAATACGGATGTCTGCCAGTCGCTGCCGCCAATCGTCACGCGCACCGGAACCGAGCCCCAAGCGCTCCTGTTTTCCGTCGATACAAATCGAATCCATGCCGACGCTTCCTTGGGGATAGTGATAAAAAACCACGCTGCTTTGCCGTCATAGCGCCAGAGCGCCGCCTCAAATTTTATTGTATGGTCGTTTAGAATAAAGTTTTTTTGATTCATAAAAAATATTTTTAATCAGTTAATAAAATTAATAATCTCATTTTTTACTTTAACTACTCCTCTCACAGATAGATCGCGTGATCATCCCAGCTTTGTCCTCCATGTAACACATCACACAGCATGGAATAAAACTTATTCACAAGGCTGCATTTTTTTATTTTTTTTACTGACTTGTACTTTCGAATGAATATGATCATCCCCAAACATTGTCTGCAATGGACAATGATCGGAAACTATGAAATCCATTTGGGAGTATTCTACTATGGCTACTAACGGTACCTCATCCAACGACACCATTGATCTGAACACGTCAGCTTCGAACGAAGATGTGCTCGGCCTCGGCGGCAACGATGTCATCACCACGGGCGCTGGTGCCGATACGGTAAAGGGTGGTATTGGCGCGGATACGGTCAATGCTGGCAGCGGCAATGACGTCGTTTATGGTAACGACGGTTCTGAACCCACCACCGACGGTGCAGACCAGCTGGCGGGCGGTCTGGGTAGCGACTCTATTGCGGGTGATAGCGATAATGACACGATTTACGGCGGTCGTGGCACGGTAGACTCTCAAGATGGCAACGACACCCTGCGCGGTGGTGGCGGTAATGATCAAATTTACGCGAACGCAGGCGATGACCTGGTGACTGGTAATGCTGGCAATGACACGATTTATGGTGGTTTCGGCTCCAACGTGATTTACGGGGATGCAGAAAACACCTCTAGCGTGGCTGGCTCTGGCGATGGCGCAGACTTCATCTATGCGGGTGTTGGCAATGACACCGTTTATGGTGGTGGCGGTAACGATACCATCTATGGCGGTGGTAGCCCTGTGGTTCCTGCGGATGGCGCAGACCAAATCTTCGGCGGCGCTGGCAATGATGCGCTGTTTGGTAATGGCGGTAACGACTCGATCGATGGCGGCACCGGCAATGACTCTATTTATGGCGGTGTAGGCGACGACGTGATCGTCACCGGTAGCGGTAATGACGTGATCTACCTGTTTGAAGCAGGCGGCGGCACCAAAACCATCACCGACTTCAACGTTTCAACTGACCGTATTGCACTCACCTCTGCTGACATCAACAGCGCGAGTGAGGTTACCGTGACCAGCTTCAGCGGCGCTGGTTTCGACAGCGCAGGCGGTGGTGTCAATCTGGGAATCGGCAACCTGAATGTCCGTCTGGTCGGCGTCAATACCACGCAAATCAACTCTTCTAACCTCAATACCTTCCTGGGCTTCAATAACCCAGGCACCACGGCAACCGTTCCGGGTGGCACCGGCGGTGGCGACACCACGTCCGGCGGTGGTGGTGGCGGCGGTGGTGGTGGCGGTGTTACCAACCTCACGCGCACTTTCACAGGCACGGCCGGCGAAACGCTGACTGGCGGCGCAGGGAGTGATAGCTTCAACGGCACTGCGGCAACCATTCAGTCAACCGATGTGGCAAATGGCAGCGGCGGCACCGATAAGGTAAAAATCACGGGTGGCGGCACGGTTGACACGACCGGTGTAACCCTCACCAGCATCGAAGAAATCATGGTGAATGACGGTAGCGCAACCACCATCATTATCGACACTTATAACGGCAGCATTACCGGCGGCGTAGCGAATGACACCATTCAAATCGCTGCAGACGATCTCACGGCTGCAACTCACACCATTAATGGCGGTGGCGGCACAGGCGATACATTGGCCCTGACGGGTACCGGTCCGTTTGATTTTGCAACAGAGGGTGCCAACGTGTCTAACATTGAGCTGATTACGCTCGACGACACGACCGACATCACCATGGGATCGGTAAACTACGATATTACCGGCTCAGCTAATAATGATACCTTCATCTACTCCGCAGCCAACCTTTCTTCTGCCGATACCATCGACGGGAATGGCGGCACCGATGCTGTCAGCATCACCGGCGGCGGCACAGCCGATCTGACGAACGTGTCAGATGTTGACACCCTGACGCTGGCTGCAGCAACCACCGTGACTGCAGGCGCCAACGATTTTAACGTGACCGGTTCTACGGGTAGCGATAAACTCATCTATGTCGCAGCGAACCTAACCTCTGCCGACACCGTGAATGGTAACGGCGGTACGGACACGATTGAGCTGTCTTCTGCTGGCACCTCCATCAACGTCACCAACGTATCTGACGTTGACAACCTGACGCTGGCAAACGGCACCAACACCGTAACGGTCGGCACCAACAACTTCAACATCACCGGCGGTTCTGGCAACGATACACTGAACTATGCCGCAGCGAACCTGACCTCTGCCGATACTGTGAATGGTAACGGCGGCACGGACACGATTGCGCTGTCTTCTGCTGGCACTTCGATCGACACGACCAGTGTGTCTGACGTTGATAACCTGACCCTGTTCAACGGCACCAACACCGTGACCGTGGGCACCAACAACTTCAACATCACCGGCGGTTCTGGCAACGATACACTGAACTATGCCGCAGCGAACCTGACCTCTGCCGATACTGTGAATGGTAACGGTGGCACGGACACGATTGCGCTGTCTTCTGCTGGCACTTCGATCGACACGACCAGTGTGTCTGACGTTGATAACCTGACCCTGTTCAACGGCACCAACACC
>Ga0214923_10000493_pt1 | contig 59892 bp, 57 predicted proteins | sample LL1510_MetaG_FD_177993 | JGI IMG/M metagenome (GOLD analysis project Ga0214923, IMG submission 177993) | Freshwater microbial communities from Lake Lanier, Atlanta, Georgia, United States - LL-1510 | ecosystem: Environmental > Aquatic > Freshwater > Lake | place: USA: Georgia | collected...
TTAAATCCGAATTTAACTCTTTATATACTAAAACATCAAAATCTTCAGGTAATTTAGTTGTATCAATTTTGTATATTTTATTTTCACTTATTCCATTTTTTATATAATCAGATTTAGCTTGTAAATCTGTTAAATTGTTTAAATCCGAATTTAACTCTTTATATACTAAAACATCAAAATCTTCAGGTAATTTAGTTGTATCAATTTTGTATATTTTATTTTCACTTATTCCATCAGTTATATAATGTAATTTAGCTTTTAAATCTGTTAAATTGTTTAAATCCGAATTTAACTCTTTATATACTAAAACATCAAAATCTTCAGGTAATTTAGTTGTATCAATTTTGTATATTTTATTTTCACTTATTCCATTTTTTATATAATCAGATTTAGCTTGTAAATCAGTTAAATTATATAAATCCGTATGTAATTCTTTATAAACTAAAACATCAAAATCTTCTGGTAATTTAGTTGTATCGATTTTGTATATTTTATTTTCACTTATTCCATTTTTTATATAATCTGATTTAGCTTGTAAATCTGTTAAATTATTTAAATCAGAATTTAACTCTTTATATACTGAAACATCAAAATCTTCTGGTAATTTAGTTGTATCAATTTTATAATCTCTATTTTCATTAATTCCATAGTTTACATAATGTAATTTAGCTTGTAATTCTGTTAAATTAATTAAATCAGAATTTAAATCTATATATACTGAGACATTAAAATCTTCTGGTAATTTATTATCGATATTATAATAAATTAATTCAGTTTTATTTTTATAATGATGTCGTAAGATATCAAAAATACTATTTAAGTTTGTATTATTAATTAAATTATATTTATTAATATCTAATAATGTATATTTTTCATAGATTCTATTAGAATTTTCATTCATATTTATATAATATATAATATTTATTAATATTTATTCTAACTCATAAAATAATTTGAATAATTGATACTATATAAAATTAATTTTTGTACATTCATCATACTCATCTCGAAGTAATACAGTCGAAAATTTTTTAGATTTAGAATAAACAACAAGCCATCGACCAATTAAATTTGCATCATTGTGTATAACATTTTTAGGTGTATATAAACCAGAATAATATGGAATAATAAATGCGCTTAATCTTATTTTATTATTAACCTTTTTGCCAAGAATTATATAACCTTTATTATCACTATTTAGTGGCGCATGATAATGTGGATTATCGTGAGTTTCTAAATATTGTCCACCGCCTAAATTTTTTTCTTCTATAAATCCTTTTATATAATTTTCACCAATAATCATTTCAGTTAATGGTAAATCTTTGGTGGTGTCAAATTTAATTCTATCATAAATATTATATAATTCAGCACTATAATATGAAACATTAAATTTATTTGCAATATTAATTGGAATATTAATTTCTGATATTGTTTTAAATCTACCAAAATCACCAAGAATATTTGAATTATTTATATTTATTCGATCTGAATCATCCCATATACCTTCTATATCAATATATTTTGGTATTTGTTGTAATGAAAATTTTGAAGAAATGCAATTATTATTTGTACCTAATGATATCATTTGTTGTAATAAAATTTTATATGTTGTATTTGGATGGATAGTTTGAATAATTTTATTTGTAATCATATGTGAATTATTTAAAATTCCTTTTCTTTTAATAATTATTGAAGAAAACATTTATTATCTTAATTATATTTATTATAATATTTATTATAATAAATATTAAATCAATTTTTATTTGTATAATGAATCATTTTTAGATTATTATTTTGGTATTTAAAATTTAATATGTATATTCATCAAGTTATGAAGTCATACTACTTGTCAGAATTTTTGGGTTGTTGTATTATAAAAAATTTTAGGAACATATTTGGTTTATTTTGTTAAATTTTTATATTTATTAATATATAAATATGGCTGAAGAAAATATTATAGAAGATCTAAAAGAAATGATTGTTAATTGGTTATCATTAGATGATAAAATTAAAGAAATAAGTAATGGTTTAAAAGAATTAAATAATGAAAAAAAACAATTTGAATCATATATTTTAGATTATATGACTAAATTAAATAAACCAATTATAGATACATCTTCTGGTAAATTAATTAAAGATGAAAAAAAAACTAAAAAATCCCTTAAAGAGGATATTGTTACAAGTGCATTAACTGAAATTACTGGTGATAAAATAAAAGCTGCAGAATTTACCAAATTTATATTTGATAAAAGACCGGAAGTAGAAAATATAAAATTAAAAAGAATGAAATTACCAAATAAAAATGTTAAAACAAAAAATATATAAAGGATTTTAATTTTACAAAAATAGAAGATGGAATCAAAACAACAGTTGATTGGTTTAAACAAAATAAACTAACGACCTAAATATAATAAACTATGAGAATCAAAAACTACTCTAGGTTGTAATGGTAAGACAAAAGTTGGTACATACCATCTATCTACATATGGATATAAGAAAGGATCGTAGTAATAATATACAATAGGCTCGTATATTAGAGGGCCTTTTCTTGGTCTTTCTAATTCTGAATCAAAATAATCATCATCTTCATCCGAAGAAACATATTTTCTTTTTCCACCGGTTTTTTCATCCTTATTTTTATTATCTTGATTCGAAAGTCTCGCTAAACTTTTTTTAAATTTTTTCATATCTTGGGCATTATCAATTTCTGTAATTTCATATTTTACCATATTATCTTTTCCTTTTTGTTCATTAACTTCAAAATGAACAAAATTTTGTTTAGACCCACCTTCTTTTTTTGGCATTTTTTCTAAAGTAAATCTAAAAGTTGGCATATGATTTCCAAAATATTGCGATAAATTATCATAAGCTAACTTAGCTGCTTCTAAAGATGTATCTGCATTAAAAGATGTATTCATTGATCCAATTACATATGGATTAACTAATTTAAAATATTTTGACATAATTATATAATAAGAAAAGAAAGTAAATTTAAAATTAATATAATAAGTTAAAAATTGATAATTTTAATATTTAAAGATTAAATATTAAAATTATATATATTATGAATAGTAATCTAATTTTTAGAGTTAAGACAATTCAATCAAGAGTAATAAAAATATTAATTGAGTCATTAAAAGATTTATTATATGAAGTTAATTTTATTTTTTCAAAAGAGGGTATTAAAATGAATGCATGTAATACAAGTAATACTGCTACAATTTGTATGGATCTTAAAGCTGAAAATTTTGAAGAATTTTATTGTAAACAAACTAAAAAAATTGGTATCAGTATGAAATCTCTATATAATCATATTAAAAATATGTCCGACGATGAAACATTAACATTTTTTTACGAAAATGATAATAAATTAGGAATTCGATTTGAAAATAGTAAAGATAATAGTGTTGCTGAATATAAATTAATTTTAATGGAAATACCAGATTCAGATCAATTTGATATTCCTGATTTTGATTTTTCGATTATCTCTATTATTCCATCAGTTAAATTTCATAAAATTATAAAAGATTTAAATGTTGTTCATGATATGATTGAAATTAGATCAGTTAATGGAGTTATGAGTTTCTCTGGAAAAGGAGAACAATCGCATGGTCAAGTAACATTAATGGAAGCAGATGATAATGAACCAGAAGAAAAAAAGAAAGAAAAATTAGTTTTTAAGAAAAAAAATAATTCAATTTATCAAGGAAGATTTAGTTTAAAAAATATGATGATTTTATATAAATGTACTAGTTTATGTTCTAATGTAGAATTATATTTAGAAAATGATACACCATTATTTATCAAATATAATATTGGCAGACTTGGACATACTTATTTAATTTTAGCTCCAGTAATTGAAGATGTAACTAAATTAGAAGCAGATATTCAAGTAGACGATGAAGAAGATGAAGAAAGTTAAATTATTTTATTAATGTCATAAATAAAATTATCACATAAATAATAATGCAGCATAATCGATGAACTAATATTCAATCATATTTTTTTTATAAATTATATTATATCCAAATTCTTTTATTATATCATCATTTAATAATTTTATAGAACATAATGATGAATCTCTATTCCATATTTTAATAATACAAGTATTTTGATTTCTAAGATTTATAGATAAACCAATAACTAATTTATTTTGTTTTAATTTTTCATCTTTTATAATATTTTCTCCTACCATTAACATGGCTAATTTTAACCATATATTATATACATTTGAAATATCATTTAATTTTATAGACCAAGATCCTCCATTTCTATTAGCACTATCTTCCCATATTGGTAAAACATTTTCTCTCATTAAAAAAAAATGTTGATTTGATATACCACCAAGACAATCAATATTATTATGTAAATCCCAAAATTCTTTTATATTCTTAACGTGAAAAATTTTTCGATAACCATCAACTCTCCAATTATTTAATTCGTGATGATACCATAAATTCCATTCAGTATAAAGTTTTTTAAAATATCCTAATTTTTCTAATTCATTTTTATTTAATACATAATATTCTTCATTTTCATTATTTTCAATATTTTCATTTTGACAAGGTGCTGTTTCTTCTATTTTATTATTTTTTTTAGATTTTACCGTAATAAAATCATCATTATCAGACTCACTATTATATAATTCTTTAAATGTATTCTTACTCATAATATAAATACATAATAATTCCTTATATTATGTTATTTGAAATATTAGAGGCAATTTCAAGAAAATATTATTCAATAAAAAATAATATTACTAAATATTTATTTAGTGAAACAGAAATTATTCCTTTTAGAAGTACTAAAATAAATTCAATTAAATATTTATATTATATTCTAAATTATTACTGTAATTCATATCCAGAATATTTTTTAAATTTTTTTAATTGTAGATCAAATTATAATCTCATTACTTATTATGAAGTATCATATAGAGATAATGGTATGAATAGGTGCTCAATTGTTAATGGTACACTTTATGATGTTTTTAATTATACTAGATATCTTAAAACTTCTGATGAATTAAAAATGTTTTTTAAATGTAATTTAATTATTAACGGTAGTAATGAAAATGTTCGTCAATTAATTAGAAAATATGATACAAAAACAAATTTATATAATATTATATATTTTAATTATTCAAATCTTATTAATGATACTAAAAATAAAATAGAATTTGAAATTGGTTCTAATAAGTATGATTTAGGTGAAATGGATAAAAATTTAATTTTAGAAGATGCATAATAAACTGTTAATTTTATCAATAAAAATTGATAAAATTAATAATTTCAATATAAAAAAATATGTTTATAGAATATAAAATGGAATATAATATTGATGAAATAGTAAATATTAATAAAATCCAATTTTGTGTATTTGGTAATGATGAAGTCAAAAGATATAGTGTAGTCAATAAAGACCCGTACGGAATTAATATTCCTGAAACATATGATAGTCATGAACCAAAACGAGGCGGTTTAATTGATTCACGTTTAGGTACTACTGATTATCAAGTCAATTGTGCTACATGTGGATTAAATAATGATGATTGTCCAGGTCATTTTGGACACACAGATTTAGCGGAACCAGTTTTTCATTTTGGTTTTATTGAAAGTGTTAAAAATATAATGGGATGTATTTGTATCAGATGTTCAAAACTTCTAATTTATAAAACTGAAAAAGAAATGAATGATATTTTAAAAAATAGAATTGGTAAAGCACGTTTTGATGAAATTAAAAGATTAACTTCAAATATTACATATTGTCAAAATCCTGATTATTCATGTGGTGCACCAATATCAAGTATAAGAATACATGAAAGTGGTATTCAACTAGTTGCAGAAACAAAAGTTGAAGAAGGAGAAGAAGGTACTATTATTAGTAATAAAGGAAAACAAAAAATTCAAGAAATATTATCAGCTGAAGATACTTATAATATTTTAAAAAATGTTTCCGATATAGATTGTCGTATTATGGGATTTGATCCTTTACTAAATAGACCCGAAAATTTAATTATTACCATATTTCCAATTCCACCTGTAGCTATTAGACCAACAATTCGTAGAGATGCAATTGCTTCTAAATCATTTGAAGATTCAATGACTGATAAGTTAGCAGATATTATAAAAAGAAATGTTATTTTACGAACTAATAAAGAAAAAAGTGCAATGTTAAATGAAGAATTTAAATACAATGATTCTCATCATCAAGCATTACAATATCATATTGCAACATATTTTGATAATGAAACATCAGTTTTACAAAAATCAGAACAAAAAACTGGAGGAAGATTATATAAATCAGTTTCAGAAAGATTAAAAGGTAAGCAAGGACGTGTTCGTGGTAATTTATTAGGAAAAAGAACAAATTTTAGCGGTCGTACTGTTATTACATCTAATCCTGATGTTGGTACTGATGAATTAGGTGTTCCATTAAAACTTGCAATGACATTAACATTTCCAGAAGTAGTAACTCCACAAAATGTAGGAAGATTAACTAAATTAGTTAAAAATGGTAGAGATAATTATCCTGGTGCAAATTATGTATATCCAAAAGGAAATACTAAAAGACCAATTGATCTTAGATATAGAAAGAAAAATATCCGTCTATACTATGGAGATATTGTTGAAAGACATTTAATTGATGGAGATTATGTATTATATAATCGTCAACCATCTCTACACAAATTATCTATGATGGGACATAGAATTGTAGTATTAAAAGATCCTGAATTAACAACATTTGGAATGAATGTATCAGTTACATCACCATATAATGCAGATTATGATGGTGATGAAATGAACATTTTTGTTCCTCAATCAATTCAATCATCAATAGAATTAGAAATGATTGCAAATGTTAGAAATCAAATTATTGCACCCGCTGCAACAAATATTAAAATTGCAACTAAACAAGATGCACCATTAGGAGTATATCTATTAACTAGAGAATATGCAAAAATAGATTATCGTCATTCATCAGACATTATTTCTAAAATTAGAAATTTAGATATTGAGTTAGAAAAAAAAGATGATTTTGTATTAACAAACGATATTTTTAGTTCATTATTACCAAAAAAACTTAATATTGTTGAATATGATGATAAAGGTGAAAAAAAATTAGAAATATTAAATGGTAAATTATTAAAAGGTGTATTAAATAGTAAAATTGTGAATGGTACTATTTTAAATACTATATTAGATCAATTTGGTAATGATATTGCAACAGATTATATTGATAATTTACAAAGATTAATATTACAATATTTATTATCAAATGGTACAACAGTTGGATTAAAAGATGTTATTATTAGTAAAGATGCATTATTAAAATGTAAAGATATGTTAAGAACTAAAAAAGTAGAAGTTGAATGTATGTTAACTGAAATAGAAAATAATCCAGATCTAATTGACTTAGATACTTTAGAAATTAATATGACATCTTTATTACAAAGTGTTACTGGTGATATTACCAAAGTTACCATGGCAGATTTAGATAAAAATAATAATTTAGCAATTCTTGTAAATTCTGGAGCAAAAGGTAAACCAGATCAAGTTAGTAGTATGAGTACTGCAAGAGGTCAAATTGTTTTAAATTTTGCACGTATCAAGAAAAAAATTAATAATAGAACTTTTCCTCATTATTTTCAAAATGATGATAGACCAGAAGCAAGAGGGTATCTTGAATCATCATTATTAGAAGGTCAATCCCCTTTAGAATTCTTTATGGATGCAATGACTGGACGTGAAGGTTTAATTGATACAGCCATTAAATCAGTCACAGGTGATACAAAAATATTGATTCGTGAAAATAATAAAGAACCATATGAAGTAGAAATTGGTCCATGGATTGATGATATATTATCTAAATCAGAAAAAGATAAAATTCAAATTTATCCAGATCAAGGAAATTTAGAATTATTAGAAATAAATGATAAAGATTTAGAAATACCAACAGTTAATAATACAAGTTGTCACACATTTTGGTCATGTATTAATGCAGTTACAAGACATGATCCAGGTGAAATTATTTATTATGTTGATACTCTAGGTGGTAGACATGTTAAAATTGCAGCATCTCAATCATTAATTATATGGGATAATAATGAATTCAAATTAGTACCAAAATTATCATCTGAAATAATAGAAGGTGATTTAGTACCAATTTCAGAAAATTATAATGAAAATACATTAGGATTATGTGATTTCGATACTATTACAAAAATAATACCAGTAAAAGTATCTGATACCCCTTATAAAAAATTATATGATTTAACAATTTCATCAACCTTTAATTTTGGAATTGCAAATGGTCTATATGTTAGAGATACAGCAGATTCAGGGTATATTAATAGAAGATTGATTAAATGTATGGAAGATGTTGCAGTTCACTATGATGGTACAATTCGCAATGGTAATAATGTAATTGTACAATATGTATATGGTGATTCTCATTTAGATCAAGTAAAACAAAAAAATACTAAATTAAAAACATTATCAATGAATAATGAAAAATTAAAAGAAAAATATTATTTCAATGATACAGAAATTGAAACATTAACAAATCAATTTAAATTAAATAAAAATGATCTTAATGATATTAATAATGAATTCTTTGAAGAATTAAAACAATTTAGAAATAAAATGAGAATTTGTTATCGTAAATCTAATGTTGAATATAAAATGGTTGATGATTCATATTATATGCCTGTTAGCTTTCATCGAATTATCGATAATGCTCGTTATGGTATTCAATCAGTTGCAAACGACTTGGATCCAATTTATATAATGGAATCTATTAATTATATTTTAGATCAAAAGAATACACAAATATTATGTATGACTCAAGAAGAGAAAAACAGTGATATATCTATGAAAGTAATTATAGATAAAACACATAAAACATTATTTAAATATGGATTATATGAATATTTAGCTCCAAAAAGATGTATTTTAGAATATAAATTAGATAAAACTAAATTTAATGTTATTGTTAAAGATATTATTAATTCATTTAATAAATGTTTAGTTGAGCCTGGAGAAATGGTTGGATGTGTGGGATCCCAAAGTATTGGTGAGCAAACCACACAGATGACGCTCAATACTAAGCATTCCTCAGGAGCAGGTGTTGCTGGTATGCAAGGCATTCCACGTCTAAATGAAATTTTACGTAAATCTGAAAATATTAAAACACCAATTATGTATATATATTTAAATAAAGAAAAACAAGAAGATAAAGACTTAGCATATACAATTTCAGCATATTTAAAATATACATCATTTAAAGATATTGTTAAAAAAATAGATATTATTTTTGATAGTAATCTTGAAGATAACTATATGATTGATGACGAAGTAAATATAAAGAGTGCAATGAATTTATATGGTAACTTTAATGTTAAACCTGAAAATCTACCATGGTTATATCGATTTGAAATATCAAAAGAAGGATTATTTGAAAAGAAAATTAATATGTTAGAAATTAAAACTAAATTTATTAATTTTTGGGATGAACTAATAGTTGATAAGAGCATGAATAAAAACTTTAGAGAATTAATTAAGAAAATTATTAATGGATGTATTATGACAACAAATGATAATTCTAATAAATTATTTGTTCATATTAGATTTGATATTACTGAATTTGATAATAGTATATTATTAGATATTCAAAATATGATATTATATTATTTCCAATTAAAAGGAATTGCTAATATTAATGATGTTTCAGAAATTAGTAAAAAAGTATATTTAAATTTTAATGAAGAAACTGGAGATATTGAAAACAAACAAGAATATATTATTACTACTGATGGTATTAATGCAAATAAATTAAGATATATTAAATATATAGATAACAATAGATGTTACTTCAATGAAATTAATACTATATACAGATTATTTGGTATTGAAGCAACTAGAAAAGCATTAATATGTGAAATTAATAAAGTTTTTAGTGGTGATCTAAAACTAAATTATCATCATTTATCAATCTTATGTGATGTAATGACAAACTCTGGTGAAATTGTTTCAATTGATAGACATGGTTTTGGAAGAATGGATACTGATCCATTATCAAAAGCATCATTTGAAAAAACTGTTGAAATGTTTGTAAATAGTGCAGTATTTGGAGAAGTTGATCATTTAAGATCCGTTTCATCTAGATTAATTATGGGACGTGCAATTAGATGTGGTACTGGATTTCCAGAGATTATAATTGATACAGAAATATTAGAAAATACAGAATATTCTGAGAATGAATTAAGCAGTAAGATAATAAATAGTATTGATACACTTAAAATTAATGAAAATACATTAATTAATGATATTATTGAAAGAACAATGAAAGAAGAAGAATCAAATAATTTTATGATTTAGAAAGAAAATATTAAATATATTATGTATGAAATTGTTTACATGGAAGAAATTGTTTTCATAAATGAAAAATTACACAAATTTTTAAGATTTAAAAATAATGATATTAAATTTAATGTATTAGTAAATTTTATTTTATGTAATTATTCTAATCATTATTATTCAAATCAAAATTTATCATTTGAAATTAATAAAAAATTTAAATTATTTTTAAAAAAGAATAATATATACAAAAAAGATATTTATTCATATAATGAATTTATTGATTTATTACAAAATTTTATTTTAGAAAAAAAAGTAATACATATTATAATATAAAAATTGATATTTTTATATTATGATTATTTTTGATTATTTAAGAATATTCTCACATGGTAAGATCCATTAATTTATATTTTGTAAGACATGGATATGCAACTCATAATGAAGGATACGATTTATATGGAGAAATTGCTTATTTTGATGAAAAACATAGCAATATTTAGTCATTGTGAATTTTTACATGTTTTATTTACATCTAATATTTTACCAATACCTACACAATCTAAATATATTGATTTTAAAAATTGTGAGATTAGAATGATTGAATTGAATTTATAGAATAAAAAATATATAAATTAAGTTATGAATGAGGAATTTGAGAAACAATTTAACAGCATTTATAAAAAATATCAATTTAAAAATTATAATAATGATATAAATACAAATATTATATCAGAAATAGATAATTATATTAATTTATTAACTAATACTAAATCATATAATATTTATAAGATATGTAAAAATATAAAAAATGAAAATAATATTTATATTTCTGATAGATTAAAAAATTTTTTTAATAAGAATGAATGTAGTATTAATAATTCAATTATTAATTCTAATTTATTTAATATAATAATTAATTTAGTAGAAAAATATAATTTTCGAAAAGTTAGAAACCTAGATGATGATATTTATTATGAATTAAAAAAAATATCTAATTCTAAATATTCCTCAAAAAAATTAATGATTGATAATTTTATTAAAAAATATACATCAATTAATCAATCTATTAATATTAAAATATAATCCAAAAAATTGATAAAATATTAAATTAGATGTAAGTTCCAATAGTATATAAATTATTATGCAATTAGAAGCAGTAAGCCAAAATTATTCTGAATTATGCACTAAATATGATTTTAATAAATTAAATAAAAATAAAGTTGAAATTGAAACAACTGAACTTGATAATTTAATTTTAAAATTACAATCAAATGTTGATAATTTTAAAATTAAAACTCGTAAATGTGGTCTGAATGAAACTTATACTGATAAAATAATATATTTAAATGATGATTTTTATAATTTTATAGTATCAAATAAAGATTTTTTTAAATATACAAAAGCATTAAAAAAAGAAATGAAATTAAGAGATTTACATTTTATTTTTAAATATATTAATCCTCATAATCTTAAAAATAATACATCAGTATCAATTTATGAAGATTTACAACAATATATTATGATGAATGCTGGACAAAGAAAAAAATTTGCAATTCAAATAATTAATAAAAATATTACTATTGAAAAGAAGATTAAAATTGATCTTTAAAAATTGATTTATTAATTTATTACTAATATATAATCTTATATATTATAAATAAATGAAAATTATTAGTATTGAAGGTAATATTGGAGCAGGTAAATCAACATTATTAGATAAATTAAAAAAAGAATATCCAGAATTTAATTATGTACCAGAACCAGTTGATACATGGATGAATATTTGTGATAGTGATAATAAAAATATCTTAAAAAATTTTTATACTGATTTTAATAGATGGTCGTATACTTTTCAAAATTTTGCTTTTATTACTAGACATACTATAATGCAAGATGCAATAAAAACAAAAAATAAATCAGATATTTTTATTTCTGAAAGAAGTATTTATACTGATAAAAATGTATTTGCAAAAATGTTATATGATGATAAATTAATGACAGAACTAGAATATAAAATTTATAATTATTGGTTTGATAAATTATCTGAAAATAATGAAGTTGATAAATATATTTTTTTAACAACTAACGTTGATTTAAGTGATAAAAGAATTAAAATTAGAAATAGAGAAGGAGAAAATATTAGTCATGATTATCTAACTAGACTTGATAAATATCATCATGATTGGTTAGTAAATGAAAAAAAACCAGTATTATTTTTTGATACTGAAAAAGATAATATTGAAAAAATTATTAATTTTATTATATAAAAAAAATTGATAATTTAATTATTTGTATATATTTAACCAATAAGTATATATAAAATGTCAACAATTTCTTATAAATCATTTAATGCTGAGAATCTAAAATTTACAACTCCAGAAGAAAATAAAACAATTCCTGATATTACTAAATATCAATTAATGTCATGGCCTCGTTACCTAAAAGATGGTCGTGAAATTATTCCTCAAATTCAAGGACCTTGGATGACTCTTAATACATATGGTATTCCGGGTAAGAATGATAAAAGTGGTCAACCACTTAAAAATCAAGCTGGACAACCTCTAACAGATCGTGAACGTGGTAAACTTAAAATTCCATTTAATCTTTCTGATCCTGATTCTCAAAAACTTTATCAAGTTCTAAAAGAAATTGATAAGAAATGCGAAGAAGAAAAAGAACAAATTTGGGGTGATAAGAAAAAAGCAAATGTATATAAATATCAACCACTTGTACGTCAACCAGCTGAAAATCCAGATGCTGATGAAAATGCTCCTCAAAAACCAGATTATGTTACTATTAAATTTGATTTTGATAGTAAAACATCCGAAATTAAAACAAAAGTATATCAAAATGTTGATGGTGAAAGAACAGAAGTTGCAACACCAACTCTTGATGATGTATCAAAATATGTTCGATACAAATGTGAATATCGACCAGTATTTGCTCTAGCAAAACTTTTTGGTGCCAAAGCAGCAGGTGATGATGGTAAACGAAAATATGGTCTTGGTTTAAAACTAAAACATATTGAAGTTAAACCTTCATCTGTATCTGCTCAAGATGATAATGACAATGCATTTGTTGATGACGATGATGATGAAAAAGTTGAACGCCGAGTTCTTGTTAAAGAATCAAAAGTTGAAGAAACACAAAATACAAAAGATGAAGCAGAAGATGGTGAAGACGAAGATGAAAAATCACCAGTAAATGAATCAGTTGCAGTAGCAGCTAAAGAAGAAGATGATGAAAAGGAAAAACCAACACCAAAAGCTCGACGTGGACGAGGAACAAGAACAACAAATGTTTAAAAAATTGATATTTATTTATTTTGAATTATAGTAATTTTTAACTCATAATACAATGCCAATCACAGTTAAATATACAAATTTTGATATCTCTAAACTAAACATTACTATTCCAGTAGAAAATATGGCAATACCTGAAATTACTAAATATCAACTAATGTCTATTCCCGATTATGATGCATCCGGAATGCCAACAATTCAAGGTCCATGGATTAATTTAGATAATTATGGTGTACCAAGTAAAACAGATAAATTTGGTAAACCTCGTTTAAATCAAGGAGGTCAACAATTATCAGATCGAGAACGTGGTAAGATTAAAATCCCACTTAATATGAATATTGACGAATCAAAAAAACTTCATGAATTTTTATCTAGTATTGATAAAAAACTAGAAGAGAATCGTGATATTATATTTGGTGATAAAAAGTCATCAATGTATAAATATCAACCAATGGTTCGTCAACCAGCTGAAGATCCAGATGCTCCAATAGATGCACCTGAAAAACCAGATTATTTTGTACTAAAATTTGATTTTGATAATAAAACAAATCAAGTAAAAACTAAAGTATATTTAAATAATGATGGTGAACGATCAGAAGTTGAAATTAAATCTCTTGATGATGTACTCAAACATTTACGTTATAAATGTGAATTTAGACCAATTTTTACATTTAGTAAATTATTTGCTACACGTTCTGCAGGAGATGATGGAAAACGTAAATATGGTATTGGACTAAAATTAAAAATGGTTGAAATAAAACCAATGGTTTCTATTAAGACTGAAACAGAAACATTTTTCATTGATACGGATGATGAAGAAATAGAACGTAAAAATTTAATTGACGAATCAAAAAATAATGAAGTTAAAGAAAAATCACAAGATTTTAAAGAAGATCTTCAAGTAAAAACTAATGGTAATAAACGTAAAGGAAAAAATTCTGTTTAATTATAATAATTTAGTTTAAACAAATTAAAAAAAAAATTTTATTTATTTATATGGAAGAAAATAAAATATATTTAATTAATCAAATTGATGTAAATAAAATAATTTACTCAAAAATAAATGAAATGAATGATAAAAAATTAATTCAAATTTTTTATGAAAAACCAGGACAAAAATTATTATTTCAAACTCCTCAATTATTAAATATTTTTGATATTCAAAAAAATAAATATTTTAATGAATTAATATTACCTTTATATGATTGTAATCTCAAAGTTCCTTTATTAATTCAATTTTTAAAAGATTTAGATTCAAAAATAATTGATAGTGCAAGAATAAATAAAAATGAATGGTTTAAAAATAAAACTTCAATTAGATATAAATCATTAATAAAAAATTTATATACATCTAATACTCATTCACAAAATTATAGTCCATCTGAAGATGAAAAAAAGTATTCACAAAATGGATTATTAAAATTAAAATTAACAAATGGTGTAAAAATATTAGAAAATGGAAATGAAATTTCATTAGATAAATTAAATAAAAACTCTAATTTAAGAATGATTGTTGAATTATATGGTGTATGGGTTTCAAATGATGTTTTTGGAGTTTATTTAAAACCAGTAATGATTGAACAAATTGAAAATAAGACCTTAAATTTTATTGATGATAAAGAAGATATTACCGAAGTAAATTATTTAGAAACTGAAGCAAATTCAGAAGATGAATTTCTTGATAAAAATGAAATAGTATTAAAGAATAAAACTATAAAAAATATTTCTGAAACAAGTAATGATACAAATAATAATAATAATAATAATAAAGAAGATGATACAAAAATGTATCAATTTGGATTACATGATGTAAATGAAGATTTATTTAATACGTTAAAAAAAGATAAAAAAATTATTAGTATTTTAAGTGAATTAAATAGTAATAATACTAAAAGAGATATTAATTTATCAGATATGTCATCTGAAATAGAAGACATGCCCGAAAAAAAACTAATAAAAGAAGAAGATAATGAAGAAGATTCTGAGGAAGATGAATCTGATGAGTCAGAAAAAGATGATAATGATTCAGAAACTTCTTTATCATCTGATTATAAAATTAAAATAAAACAAAATGTACGTAGACGATAAATTTGACACTTAATTGTATTTTTACATCATAAGAAGTATGAGATAAAAATAAATTAGACACTTAATTGTATTTTTACATCATAAGAAGTATGAGATAAAAATAAATTAGACACTTAATTTTATTTTTACATCATAAGAAGTATGAGATAAAAATAAATTAGACACTTAATTTTATTTTTACATCATAAGAAGTATGAGATAAAAATAAATTAGACACTTAATTTTATTTTTACATTTAATTGATTTAATTTTTTTGTAGCACATTCTGATAATTCTTGACGTTTATTATCAGTTCTTTTTTTAGCTTTACTATTATTTTCTGTCATATCTTTGTATATATCATCTAAATTTTTATCAATAAAATCTAAAATATCAAATTCTAATGCCCATTTAAAAAAATTTAATTGTGGAATATTAGTAACAATATATTTATTATCTTTAATTGGAAAATTAATTAATTCTTCTCCTCTACAAAATGGATCAAATAAATCTTTGTTAAATGATTTTAATTGAGCCTTATAATTTAAATAAACATTAAAATATATATCTTTATTATCTTTATCTTTTTTTATAAAAGCAATATTATTTTTTTTACAATAGTTGGTAACAAACCATTCTATAACTCTAATTGATATTTTACATTCACCAATTAAAATTGGTAATATTCTATCCATTCTATCATTATTTAAATAAGTTTTTAATGATTTTAACAATGTATCACTTCTGGACATTATTTTATAATTTTTAAATTCAATTAATTTACTTATTAATTGAATTCTTTCTGTTTTATCTTTATCTGATTCTGTTGTGTTATTCATTTATATATTGTTTATATTCATTTTTCTTTAAATATCTTTATCTATTTCTTAATATTAATGTGCTTTATATATCATAACTTAAAGCTTATATAATGTATATACCATAAATACATAATTTGGGGTATATATTAATATCATATATCATATTACTGTATTATATTATACCTTAAAAAATTGATAATTTAATATTTTGGATGAAATTTAATATAAAGGTATAATTATTATATATATCATGTCATCCAAATCCCGTAAATCCACTAAAACTGAAACTGTTGAAGAAGTAGTCCCTGTAGTTCAAGTAGCACCTGTCGTTGAAGCAGCACCAGTCGTTGAAGCTGCTCAAGATGAGACAGTTGAAACATATGAATCACTTGCTACATCTTTTCGTGAAGATATGTCAGCTCTTGCAACCCTAGTTAAAAAACTAGCAGGTACTGTTAAAACAATGGAAAAACAACATGCACGTGAAGTAAAAGCAGGCGGTAAATCTAAACGATCTGCCCCTAAAAAGGATCGTGCACCATCTGGTTTCGCTAAAGCAACACCAGTACCAGAAGGTCTACGCAAATTTCTTAAACTAAAAGATGATATTGAACTACCTCGTACCGAAGTAGCCAAACAAATCTATTCTTATGTCCGTGAACAAAATCTCCGTGACAAAGATGATCGTCGAATCATCCACCCAGATGCTTCACTCCGAAAACTCTTTAGTCTCAAAGAAGGAGAAACTCTTGACTTTAAAAACTTTCAAAAACAACTCAGTAGACATTACCCAAAATCAGCGGCTAAAGTAGAAGCGGAAGCTGAAAAAGAAGAAGTTAAACCAGAAGTTAAAGCAGAAGTTAAAGAAGTAGTTGCTGAAGCACCAACTAAAAGACGTAGCCGTGGAGCACCAACATCTGCATAAATAATGATACTTAATAATTAAATTTTTTTATATTATAAAATAAATATAATATAAATAATGCTATATATTATAAAATTAGTTTATAAAAAAAATACAATTCGTGTAAATAATCCATAATATTGCTATAAAATTATATAGATTTAATTAAAATTAATTTATATATATATATATATATATATATAAATATATATAAGTTGGTATAGATTAGATATTAAACAAAAAAATAGTCCGAATGAAATAGTTTATCGAGGGTATTTTAATGTAGATGATAATAATGACATTCTAGGATTTTACGAAACAACTATCACAAAAAATGATGATGGTAATAGTTCCGATATAATAATCGGTGATACTAATTTTGGAGAAAATAAGTTAGTGTCACCATTTATTAATGGTTTAGCTCAACAAGTAAGTAATACTTTTGATGGTACTTTTACAAATAATGGTACTGTAATTAATCTTATCACGGATTCTCCATTTCCAGATTATCCAATTGTTAGAATAGCATTTAATTTCATTTATAATTACAATGGAGATCATTCTAGTCTAGTTGGACTTGAACAAGACAATTTTCCGCATAATCTTGAAAATGATTATAGTGTAACCACAGAATCACTATCAGAAAATGATCCAAGTTTTTACACTTGGTATTCTATTTATATATCAAAAACTAATTACGTAAGCTCAATTTTTAAGGGGTATTTTAAGGTTGATAATAGAGATAATAAAATTAAAGAATTTTACCAAGGAACTAATAATATATTAGTTAATGAAGGAACAAAGAATATTTCTGGTAATACTGTTAATACTAATACTTTTGAATACTTTTCTTTTTCAGGCGGTGGTACTTTAATCACGCCAACAATACTTGATGAATCTAATATTCAAATAGGAATCTATGGCAATGCATCATATGATGATGCAGGCAATTTATCATATGATGGTGCAATTATGACTTTTTTTAATACAACAAGTGGTGATATAGATGCTCTTTCAATTGGCTATAAATTTTTTGTTGATCCAAAATCAACGGATCCTATTATTGTAATAAATGGTATGAATAGCACAAATTATGAAAATCCCATTACAGTCGCAGCTTTAGCAAATAATATAATTAAAAATAGAAGCGCCACATTAATTATAAATATTATAGATTTTAATTTTGATAATACTACTGGTATAGCTTATGGTATAGATACTGGCTTTAGTGGAACTGTAATCAGATTCCAAGTTACGGCAACAGATGATCACAACAATAGTATCACAGATTTTTTAGGTGATCCATTAGTATTTACTTTAGATTTACCTCATGCAAATCCTTATGCAACGATTAAATTGTATAAATTAAATAATATGCAAATTATGGATCCTCAACCTTTAGGATATCCGGCTATTCTTACACATAAATCAGGTACACTTTGGGAAGCTTCATTACAATCTATATCAGATTTTGTTGGTACAGATAATAATCCAATCTGTTTTAATGAAGGAACAAAAATATTATGCTTAAACAAAAAATTTGAAGAAGAATATATACCAATTGAGAATTTAAGAAAAGGTGACTTAGTTAAATCCTATAAGCACGGCTATCGAAAAATAGAATTAATTGGTAAAAATCCCATGATTAATAATCCAGAAAAATTTAATGAATGTATGTATAAAATGGAAAAAACAAAAGAAAATGGATTAATAGAAGATTTAATTATAACAGGAGGTCATTCAATATTGGTTGATGATTTAGGAGAAAATAAAGAAGAAAATGAAAAAATATTTAAAGGTACACAAATGATAGATGATAAATATTTATTATTATAATGCGTTTCAAAAGATTTTAAAAAATTAGAAAATAAAAATTTATATATTTATTATCACTTTATTTTAGAAAACAATAGTAATAATGAAGAGCGATATGGAGTATGGGCAAATGGAATATTAACAGAAACGCCAAGTAAAAACTTTTTTATGAGTCAAAAATTAAATTTATTGGTATAAACTATTTAAAATTCTAATTTTTATATTATAAAATAAATATAATATAATTCTTATTTATTTTAATTCAAATAAAGTCATTGTTAAACCTTTATCAAAATTTAACATCATATTTTCATTTATTATTTTTATAATTTCTGGATTTTCTAGAATTTTAATAATATCTATATTTGGGGAATAATTAATATTATTCCATAATAAATAAAATTTTATAATATAATATGAAAAAACATGGCTATTTTCTACAAATTCTTTTATATATAAATCTTTAAAATTATTCATTTTATAATGTTTTAATATTTTACAAACTTGATATAATGACCATATTTTTTCATAATGATATATTATTTTTGAAGATACTCCAGTATAATAACTTATTATTGCTATATGATATTTTAAAGCAATATATTCTGTATATGATTCATGAATACTTTTATTTGTTTCTTCTAAAAAAGATTCTGGATGAATTATTTTAAATTTTTTATATATTTTAGATTGATGGTTATCTAATTCTTTATGATCAAGTTTATAATAATGAATTAATTCGTGAAAAATTACTTTTAAAACTTCTTCTTTTCGATAAATATAAATTCCTAATAAATTATCTTCACCACCATTAACATTATTTTTTCCAATTATTTCTGATGATATTACTCTTTTTAGATTACATAAAGCAACAATAAATAAAATTTTTTTTAAACCATTTATTTTATAAAAAACTTTTATAATACTATAAATTTTATTAATTAAATTTTTATCTATATATGAATCTTCGTAATATAATATATTAATTTCTAAATTATTTTCTTTAATATTGACAAGTTTTTGCATTTTATTTAATTCATCTTTTTTTTCTTGAAATGAATTTTTATGAATTAACATTTTTGCAATATTATTTACAATCATTGAATCTTCGATAATTGTATAATTTGGTGTATATTCAATATACATATCTTTTATATAATTAATTTCAGTTAAATCTGTATCAATAATAGTATATTTATTTATAATATTTTCTATGAATTTAAATCGTTGAAATGTATCTTCAGTTAATATATCCTTCAAATTATTCATAATATTATAATATAAATTATTAATCTTTTAATTCAAATAAAGTTAATCTTAAATTTTTATCATATTTATTATTATTAATATTTTCATTAATAATATTTATAATTTCTTTATCATTTAAAATTTCTTGTAAATTTTTATAAGAACATTTATTATTTCTTTTATATAAAATAAAAAATTTTAAAATATAATATGAAAATACATTTGTTTCTTGAATTAATTCTTTTGTATATAAATCTTCAAATTTATTAAAATTATAATGTTTTAATATTTTTGCAACTTGATATAAACTCCATATTTTTTCATAATGATAAATTAATAATGGTGATATATTTATATAAAAAGAAATTATTGCAGTATGATGAAGTATTGCAATATATTCAGTAAATACTTCATTTAATGATAAATAATCAGGAGTTTTTATATTTATTTTTTTAAATATATTATTTTGATATCTATCAATTTTTTGACAATCTAATTTATAAAAATGACATAATTCATGAATTAATACCTTTATAACTTCTTCTTTTCTAAAAACAAATATATCTGATTTATCATTAGAACCAATAATATAACCTCCGTTAACATTTGATGCTCCAATTATTTTAGTTGTTATTTCTCTTTTTTGTTCTAATAAAATAATATTTATTGAATTAATATTTTTATTACCATATAATTTTTGAAACAATTTAATAATACTATATATTCTATTGATGAGAAGATCTGAAATATTATCATAATATATTTTTAATGTAAAATATTCTTCACTAATTAATATATAATTATTAAATTTTAATATTTTATTTAAAATATCTTTTTCAATAAAAGTATTTGATTCTAATTGAGGATTTCCTATTTCTTTTTTAAAAGAGGGTTTATATTCAATATAATTATTTTTAATATTATTAATTTCTGTTAAATCAAAATTAATTATTGGATATTTATTTATTAAATTTTTAATAAATTTAAATCTAAAAAATGTATCTTTATCTAATTTATCCATAGAATAAATTAGATAATATTTAATTATATTACATAATTATCAATATAATTATTTAAATAATAATCAATTGATTTATTTTTTTTACTACCACCTTTTTTAGATAATAATCCTTTTATACCTTCTATTAATTCTCTTGGAAATTCTATTTCACTCTGTAAAAAAGTGTAGATTTTATTTAATTCATTTATAATATAATATTGTAATTGTTCTTTAGGATATATTTCTTTCTCTAATTCATACTTAAATTGACCAGTATTATAAGCAATTTGTAATAATCTTACTAAATTTCCTTCTGGATTTTTTTGTATGATTCTACCATGCTGTAATAAGTAATGATGTCTTTCCCATTCTGGTTTTGACATTTTTGCTTCTTCAGATGATTCAAAAGTATTTACACCTATACTTGATAATTGTTCATAAAATAATTTTGATTTATCAGTCCAAATAATTGGAATTGGAGGAATAATTTTTTTAATTTCATTCCAAGATTCTAATCCATCTTTATTATTTTTTCTAATAAAATAACCATATTCAATAACTAAATCATATAAAATATTAATAGACATATATATTTTATATTAATAAATTAATTTTTAAGTATATCATTAATTGAATCAACAATATTATTATATCTTTGTTTTTCTTTTTTAATTTTATCATTACTATTTATTGTTAAATTTTTTAATTCGCTATGGGTAGATGCTTGATAATTTTCTTCATTTTTTTCTTTTCTTTTAATTTTAATTACTTCATCTAATTTTTTATTATGATCTATTTGTTTTACTAATTTTTCTTTTTCCATTTCTCTTTCATATTCTAATTCAGTTATTTTTTTATTAATAACTGGTAAATCTTTACTAGAAATTTTTTCATAATTAATTTTTAAATCTTCTTTTGATTTTATAATTTTTGGTAGATTATCATTAATTATTGTTTTATATCCTTCATTAGTAAAATTGTATTTTATAGTATTTCTTGTTTGATTTGTTTTATTGTATAAATTTGCAACATCTGGATTAAATTTTTCATTTTGATTTTTATTTAATGTTTTTAATAAACTTGACATTCTAATATATTATTATAATAATATATTTTAAAATATTTAACTAATTTAAAGTTTAATTCATATTATTAAATAATGGATTTATATAAAATATTAGAAATTCGAAAGAATGCTAGTCCAAAAACAATTAAAAAAGCATATCATTTAAAAGTATTAAAATATCATCCTGATAAAAATCCTAATACTGATATTAAAAAATATCACCAAATTCAAGCAGCTTATGATATTTTAATTGATGAAGAAAAGAAAAAAAAATATGATAGTTTAAATAAAGATGATACAAATGGTATATCAGAAATATTTAATATTTTAATAACAAAAATGGATACCATAATTTCTTTTAATAAAATTAAAATACAATTTAATAATATTTTGAATAATCCCAAAAATATAGTTAATATAATGGGATTAATATCAAAAGAAAATTTATCATTTAATGATATATTAGGTATTTTAAGTAATTTAAAAACAAATAATTTATTATCAACTGAATCAGAAACTAATGATTATGCAATAACTGAATCAGAATATAAACAAGAAATAGAAAAAACAAAATTAAATATTGTATTAAATATTAATACTAATATGAAAGATATATATAATGATAAATCTCAAGAAATTGTTTATATGCGTAAAGTTAATAATAAAGATATAAAAGAAACTGTAACAGTGCCTTTAATAAGTGATCAGGTTATTTTTGATAATTTAGGAGATGAATGTAATAGTAGTAAAGGGGATTTAATTATTAATATTAATATAATAAATAATCTAAAATATAGAAAAAGAAATACTGATTTAGTTATAAGATTTGAAATATCATTATATCAATTATTTAATGGGTTAGTATTTAGTTTTATTCATTTAGATGATCAAGAAATTACTCTTAAAATAGATGATTGTTTTAAATATAATTTTGATGGTGAAAAATTTAAATATGTCTTAAAAAATAAAGGTATATTAGATGTTAATAATCAAAGAGGAGATTTAGTAATTTATTTTATTTTAGATAAAGAAAAAAATTTTGATGAAAAATTATTGCGTTTCTTTGGTTAAAATTTATAATAATATAGATTATGAAGGAAATAAATATTAAAAAATATATTATAGAAGATTATGATGAAAATATTGATTTTATATCTAAATATATTGATTTAAATTGTAAAAATGATAAATTTTTTTATAAATTTATAAAAATATGTATGAAATTTAAAATTTATTTATATTATTTGGAAGAAGGAGAATATAAATTAAGAACGAATAAAAGTTTAATGAGATTAATTAATATTAAAAAATCTGAAATAACACAAGAATTAGGTAAAATGATTTTAAAATTATATAATTTTGATAAATATTTAGAACAAACAAGTGATAACTTTTCAGATATTTATGATACCAAAAATAAAATAGATCGATTATATAATGATTACTCTAAAAATTATAAATATTTAGTTGGATTATTAAAAATTTTAGATGATAAAATAACTGATGAAATATTAAAAAATTATACAACTAAAGAATTTAGTTTAAATACAAAAAATAATATTATTGATGAATATTGTAATTAATAATAAAAAACATAAAAAAGTAAACTAGATGTCATCGATGATATTATAAAAAATATAATCAAAAATTTATATAATTCATTTTTATATAAGATATTAGTTATATTTTCATTTGCAATTTTAAGTAATTCATCTTGTTCATTATTAATTTTATAGTATTTTTCATCAATTAATGTAGTTAAAAATGTAATTTTTGGTAGTAATTTATCAGAAGAATGATAACTTAATTTATCTTTTTGATTTTGTAGCCAGATTGTTAATTCATTTATAAATATTTTATATAATGTTATTTTTGTATTATTATTTTTTTCATCATATATTTCTCTTAATTTAGATTTTCTACTATTTAAATAACATTCTTTTTCTTGTAATTGATTACAAATTTCTATGACTAAATTATATTTATTTGATATTTCTTTTTCTTTTTGAAAATCAATTTGTAAATTTGCCATATCTAATTCTTTATATCTTAATCTTGATTCTAATGTATTAATTTCATTTTTAAGTTTTTCTGCTATAACTGCATGATGTACAATTGATGTATCTTTTCTTTTTTTAGATTTTCTAGATTTTCTATGTTTATTTTGTTTTCTATTATCTTTTTCAGAATTTGAATTATCGGAATCGGAATTTGAATTATCAGAATTAGAATCTGAAAATTGTTCATCATCTGATGTATCATATACTTTAACTGATATATTTTTATTTTGCATTTTTTCTTTTAATTTTTCAGCTAATTTTTCCATTTCTATTTTAGTTTTTTCTTGAGATTCTTTTTCATATTGTTCAGTAGATATTTTAGATACAAACACTGGTGTAGCCATTATAGATATATAATTCTATAATATATGAATAAAAAAGTATAATAATCAATTTTTTATATTTAGAAAGAAAAATTTAACTATAATTATGTCATTCATTAAAGAAGATAATATGTCTGAATTGGTTTTAAATTTAGAAAAACAAGAATTAGAAGATTCATCTGAAGAATCTGAACAAGAATCTGAACAAGAATCCGAACAAGAAAAAGAAGATGATTCATCTGAAGAATATACTACTGATAGTTCATCATCTATCGAATCGACTATGTATGCAAGAGATACATTATTTGGAAATATTGTATATAAAAATATATTATTTGAAAATAAATTTAGTAAAATTTTAAATTTTTTAGAATTTTCTGAAGAAAATAGAGGTATTACACAATCTCATGTTAATGCAATCTATGATCATTATATAAAAAATCCAGATCAATTTATTAAACCACTCGATATATTATGTTATTTTGAAGAAGGTATGAAAACAGATCATTTTTATATTGCAGATGGTCAACATCGTTTTATGGCATTAAAAAAATTATTAGAAAATGATAATATTGATAAAGATATTTTATATTTTATACATGATGTTAAAAGTCAAGATGATATAAAAAATAAAATTAAAAATCTAAATAGTTCAAATCCAGTTAATAGTATTTATTCATTTGAGAAAACACCGGATTTAATTAAAAAAATAGAATCAAAATATACTAACATATTTTCTGATAATAAAAATCACAATAATGATAAAATGAATAAAATTAAATTAAGAGATCATATAGAAGAAATAAAATTATTTAATAATGAAAAACATACAGTTGATTTTATGTTTAATAAATTATTAGATTTTAATAAAAATACAAAAGATGAATTTTTAAAACGAGAAAATAAAATTTCATCTGATAAAAAATTATTTGATCGTATTGCGGAAACACATCAATTTTATGCTTTAATATTTAGAGATTATACATGGATTAATGAATTTTATAATTATATAAATTCTTAAGGAAAATCTTTAATAATTCTAGTAAATAAATAAATTAACATATATCTATTCCATGAATTATATGCTTTACCAATTATAAAATTGTTACTTAATAATGAATAATATCCAGTTAATAGAGTGATTACTACCATAATAATATTATTTGGATCATTATATAATATCATTGGTAAAATTAAGAATATTAAATAAATAATTAATTCAATTGGAGTAAAATAATTTAACCAATCATAATTTAATTCATTTTTAATGTTTGTTTTTATTTCATCCAATTTAATTGGATTACCAAAAAATTTATACAAAATAAAAATACCATATAAAACAAAAGGTTCATAAGATAATCCATTTGATAGTTTAGTATATGAACCTAACATATTTATTATTGGATGTATTAGAAATAAAATTAAACTAATTATTGAAACATATTTATTAATATTATAATTTTTAATATTTGATTTTAAAATATTTTGAATAAAAATATTACTAATTATAACTGAAAAAAAAATTAATGGCCATGAATCAGAAGTATTATTTTGAGTGTAAATATAATAAGATGTTATTATAGCAAATAAAAAAGAAGATATATATTTATCAATATTCATTTATAATATAATTAATATTATAAATTTTTTAAATATTAATTTATAAAGAGAATATAATTAACATGGATAAAATTTTAAATAATTATATTAATAAATTAAATAAACAAATTGGTGGTCAGCATATTTATGTAGATATAAGTGATTCGCCAAGAAGGAGAAAATATTGTAGTAAAACTCAAGATGATATTAATACTAAAAATAAAGAAATAGAAAAACTAGTAGAAATTATTAAAAAATTAGAAGTCGAATTAAAAGATTGTAATATTGATTCAGTTCAAATTCCAAGTGTCTTAGGTGGAGATATTATTTATGTAGACATATATGATAAAATTAGAAAAAGGAATTGCACAAATCAAAAAGAAATCATAATAAATGTAGATTTAGAAATTAAAAAATATAATGATATTATTAAAAATTATTTTAATAAAATAAAAAAATGTAAAAAAGAAAAAATAATATCAATAATTGAACAATTAAGAGATTGTTTTGGTGATGATCAAATAATTTTAGATTTAGAAAAACAATATTCCACATTTGAAGGAGGTTCAAATAATGAAAATATTGATAAATATTTGAGTGAAATTAATAAATACAATTTGGTTATTAAAAATTTAAAAAGAATTCAATCAGATAGTTTTTGTAAAACACCAGAACCGCAACCAATAATAAAACCCGTAACTCCAGAACCGGAACCAATAATAAAACCAGTAACTCCTGTTCGACCACCAATAATAAAACCCGTAACTCCAGAACCAAAACCAATAATAAAACCCGTAACTCCAGTTCCACCACCGATAATAAAACCAGTAACTCCAGAACCGAAACCAATAATAAAACCCGTAACTCCTGTTCCACCCCCAATAATAAAACCAGTAACTCCAATAATAAAACCAGTAACACCAGAACCGAAACCAATAATAAAACCTGTAACTCCAGTTCCACCACCAATAATAAAACCAGTAACACCAGAACCGAAACCAATAATAAAACCCGTAACTCCAATTCCACCGCCAATAATAAAACCCGTAACTCCAATTCCACCGCCAATAATAAAACCGGTAACTCCAATTCCACCCCCAATAATAAAACCGGTAACTCCAGAACCGAAACCAATAATAAAACCCGTAACTCCAATTCCACCCCCAATAATAAAACCGGTAACTCCAGAACCGAAACCAATAATAAAACCCGTAACTCCAGTTCCACCACCAATAATAAAACCTGTAACTCCAGTTCCACCACCAATAATAAAACCCGTAACTCCAATTCCACCCCCAATAATAAAACCGGTAACTCCAGAACCGAAACCAATAATAAAACCCGTAACTCCAATTCCACCCCCAATAATAAAACCGGTAACTCCAGAACCGAAACCAATAATAAAACCCGTAACTCCAGAACCGAAACCAATAATAAAACCTGTAACTCCAGTTCCACCACCAATAATAAAACCAGTAACACCAGAACCGAAACCAATAATAAAACCGGTAACTCCAGAACCGAAACCAATAATAAAACCTGTAACTCCAGAACCGAAACCAATAATAAAACCGGTAACTCCAGAACCGAAACCAATAATAAAACCTGTTACTCCAGAACCAAAACCAATAATAAAACCGGTAACTCCAATTCCACCACCAATAATAAAACCTGTTACTCCAGAACCGAAACCAATAATAAAACCGGTAACTCCAGAACCGAAACCAATAATAAAACCTGTTACTCCAGAACCGAAACCAATAATAAAACCTGTAACTCCAGTTCCACCACCAATAATAAAACCAGTAACACCAGAACCGAAACCAATAATAAAACCGGTAACTCCAGAACCGAAACCAATAATAAAACCTGTTACTCCAGAACCAAAACCAATAATAAAACCGGTAACTCCAATTCCACCACCAATAATAAAACCTGTTACTCCAGAACCGAAACCAATAATAAAACCGGTAACTCCAGAACCGAAACCAATAATAAAACCTGTTACTCCAGAACCGAAACCAATAATAAAACCGGTAACTCCAGAACCGAAACCAATAATAAAACCTGTTACTCCAGAACCGAAACCAATAATAAAACCAGTAACTCCAGAACCGAAACCAATAATAAAACCAGTAATTCCAGAACCGAAACCAATAATAAAACCCGTAACTCCTGTTCCACCACCAATAATAAATCAAAAATTAGAATTAGAAAATATAGATTTAATAACAACACAAATTAAAAATATATTATTTGAAAAAATAAATAATCCAGATAATATTGATAAATTTTCAAAACAAATAATATTATTTAAAATAATTAATAAATCAATAAAAAATAATGATATTATTAAACAAGTCTCAAAAAATATCATTCAAATGGATCATTCAATAGTTATAAATAGTTCAAACATTGATCAAATATCAAAACAGATTGTATCAAAAATTATTATTGACAAAAAATTAACATTTGATAATATCGATCAAATTTTTGTAAAAATAAAAAACACAATAAATCCTCAAATTATTAATCATCCGTATAATATAAATCAAATATCAACTCAAATTATTAAAAAAATATTAAATCCAAATACTATTAAAAATATATTAAATAATATTGATAAAAAACAAATATTTAATGGCGATATAATTAAAACGAATCAAATTAATGAAATATCAAAACAAATGGTAAATTTAGTTATTGATAATAAAGTAATAGATTTTGAAAATATTAATTTAATTTATAAACAATTAATTCAAAAAAAAGATAAAGGATTATTAATTAAATCAGACACAATTAATAATATTTCACAACAAATTATAAAATTAATTAACAATGAAAAGATATTAATCCCTAAAAATATTAATAATATATCAAAACAAATAGTAAAAAAATTTAATGATATAATTATTAATCAAAATATTAATATTGATCAAATATCTCAACAAATATTAAATCCAATTAATAATTTTCAAAAAATAGATAATCAAAATATTGATCAAATATTAAAACAGTTTGTAAAAAATCTTGATAATTCAAATATAATTAAACCAGAAAATATAAAACTATTATCGTCACAAATGGCAAATATAATTAATAAATCACCAGTATTTGATATTAATAATATAGAACAAATATCTAAAAAAATAGCTATTAAAATAAATGATGCATCAAATATTAATCCAAATTCAATCGATCAAATATCAACACAAATTATACAAATAATAAATGATAATAAAATAATAAATCCAATAAATAAATCTCAAATAATTCCACAAATTGCGAATAAATTAAATAATGGAGAAATAATTAATACAGAAATAATGGAACAAATAATAAAACAATTATTAGATAAAATACCAAAAGGAACTAAAATTAATATAGAAAATATTGATCAAATATCAAAACAATTAAATGAAATAATTAATGAAAAAAATATAATAACACCAGATATTATTGATCAAATATCAAATCAAATATTAAAAGCATTTAATGAAATAATAGAAACAAAGAGTGAAAATATTGATCAAATATCTAAAAAAATAATTGATAAAATTAATAATGAAATAAAAGATAAATATAAAAATTTAATTTAAAAAATAATATAAATATAATATATATATATTTATATGAATTATCAAAAAAAATATAAATTTTCTATTGTAAATTACAATGGTGGTAAAATTCCAGACGAAGATAAAATATTATTTTCCCATAAAGATGAATTAATGAATAATCCATTAACATGGGATTATAATAATAAAATATTTTTAAGAGATCAAAAAATATTATCAATATTAAAATTATCAAGAGATGTTATAAAAAAAATTATAGTGGATGAAACAGATTATAATATTTTATTAAATTGTGTTGAATTATCTATTTCTCCAGAACAATTAAATAAATTAAAAGAATTTCCAGATAAATATGAAAGTATTTTTAAATCAGATGTGAAACAAGCAATAGTATCTAATTTAATTAATTATTTTAAATTAACATATGCTGAAATTAATAGTAAAGTAAGTATTCGTAAAAATATTGATCCAACACAAAAAAAATTATATGAAAGTCATTTTTCATTATTTAAAGAATTATATCAATCATGGGAAAATGTATTAAAAGTATTTTATGGAAATAATGATTTATCTAAATCTGCACCATCAGAAGATTCATTATATCAAAGATTATATAAAAATCCTATCAAAGATAATTTAATAAAAGAAACAAATAAATTAATCGAAAATGATGTTGTAACATATTTAAAAGTACGATGTGATACACATAAAGAAAAAAAATATAATCAACATTATAATGTATATTTAGAAGATTTAGCTGGTCAAAATAGACCTCAATCATTATATTTAACTGGTCCTGATCCAAATACTAATGCATATTTTTATGATTTTGAAACAAACGTAAATAATCCAAATATTCCAAATGTTGAAGAATTACAAAATGGTAAATTTATAAATGAATATAATTATCCAAATAATAGTTTTAAATATCTTAATTTAGATGTAAAAAAACAAAATGTAGAATCAATTAACAGATATGATTTTGGATATTTATATGGTCCTTTTACTAAAATATTTACCCCTGCAGATGATAATAAAAAAATATCAGTAGAATGTACTGATATTTTAGATAATTTAAATAAAAATAATTCAGTCTTTGTTTTAGGGTATGGTGCATCTGGTGCAGGAAAAACATCAACATTAATAGCTTTAAAAACAAAAGATAGAACATATGATGGAATATTATTAGAATTATTAAAAAATATAGATGTGAATGAAGTAATAATTACAGTAAGTGAATTATATTCTGAAGTATTAGGTAAAACCGAAAAAAATGAATACAAAGGAATTAAATTTGTAAAGAAACAAAATAAAAATGAAGTTGAATATGTAATTGCAAATAATCAAGTTTTAGAAGGAGAATTTAAAGAAAAAACTAGAAATATAATAATTGATCCAAAAAATAAACAGGAAAAATCTATTCTATTTGATGATTTAAAATATAAATGGAGAATTGAAAATGGTAGTTTTAAATTAGATCATCCAAAATTAAATACATATATGGAAATTAATAAAATATCAAAAGAAGCTGGTATTACTAAATTAAGTGATTTTATTTTAACCGTTGTTGATACTGTACGTAAAGTTAGTCCAACAACAAATAATCCTGCAAGTTCAAGATCACATTTATTAATTTATATTGAAATACCATCTACTGATAATACTGAATCTAAATATTTAATATTTGGTGATTTAGCTGGAGTTGAAAATAAATTTACTTGTGAAGATACAAATACTCAAATTAGATTTTTTGAAATTAAAAATGAAGATAGAGATCCCAGTCTTAAAGATACTGAAGAAGGAAATGAATCATATTATACTACATCAAATACTTTAAAATATACACCAATAACACCAGAAAAAGGTGATAATTTATCTGAATTTAATGATATATTAAAATATTTTGGTTATGATCCAGTAATTAAAAGTATTAAAGATCGAAAAACATATGATAATAATAAAAAATATTATAATTTTATTTTTAATAATAATAATCAAAATATATTACCGAATGATATTGGTAATTTAAATTATAGCGATTTACCAATATCAATTATAAATAAATATCATCCTAAAAAAGAAGGAGAAATAAATAAAGATAATTTTCAAGTATTAGATGCTAAAATTAATGAAGTATTTACTAATTCAAATGTATTTATTGATTTAATAAAAAATATTAAAGTATCAGATGATAAATTAAAAAGTACAATTAAAGATAGATATAAAAATAATCCTAATAATAAATATATTGAAATATTAAATATAATGACTAATTCAAATTTATCTCAAGTTACAACAACTAGTGATTTTATAAGTAAAGTTAAAAATCAAGCAGATTTTATTAAAGGATATTTAGAATATCTTCAAAAAACAAAAAATGTTAAAATATCAGCTAATATTCAAGATGAACTTCGTAAAAATATAAATAATTCTGGATTTATTGATCCTAAATTTTTTGATTTATTAAAGGTTGAATTAATATCAATTTATCCTATTTTAGCAACTGTAAATACTACATTAGCTAATAGATTAATAAAAAGTATTGATGGTAATCTTTCAGTTTTAGATAAAAGTGGAGTTAAAGAAAAATGTAATGAAAGATATAATGAAGGAGTTTTTATTAATGATGCATTAAGTGGAATGTCTCAACGTATTTCATCATTAATTACAGATATTAGAAGAAATAAATCTGATACTGGAATATTAAAAAATATCCCTCTTATCAAAGAATCATGTATGAAATTCTTTTGTAATCATGAACATGATGCTTGCTTTAAAACATATTCAAGTGTCAGTAATAATTACAATGATGCAATATTAGGTGATATTGAAGAAAGAATTTCCAGACAAAAATTATCTGGATTAAAAGTTGTAGTTTTTGGTGTATTAAATTTAAATAGAAATGCCAATAATCCACCTAAAATACCATATATAGATATTACAGATCTTAAAACATTACAAAAAGAATATGAAACATATAAAAGTTATAATGTTGAAATAAATGATTCAATTAAAAATAAATTTAGACAGCAAATTAAAACATTATTTGTTGGTAAAGGTAATGAAGATATAGAAATAACAACATCTCTTAAACCTTCGTATAACAGTATATTATTTTTATTAAATAAATTTAAAGATAATTTAGGCCAAGCATCTGATATACCATTACAAAAATATAAAGAATTTATAAAACCAGAAGCAGACTTTGAACTATATTTAAAAGAATTTATTGAATCTTTATATAATATTAATTCTCTTAGTGTAATTGGTACAATTGATTTCTTAAATTCTGTTAAAAATGTATTTACAACCGATATTCCTTGTAATTTATTAAAAGATTTAAATGATCCTCTTGATGTTGCTGACAATGAAGATGATGTTACATCATATAGAAATATTGTTACTCAAAAAACTTTTAGTGATGATTTAACATTACAAAAGAAAAATTTAAGAGATATTGAAAAAACATCAAAAGTTTCTAAAGTTTCAAATGTTCCAACAGAAACTCTTGAACAAGATGATCCTGAAGCCTCAAAAGTTTCTGCTGAACCAGCTTCAATTGAAATTGAATCAGGAATTTCTAATCTTCTTGGTGGATTCTTAAGTAGAATGAGAAAATTACAAAAATATTTATAAAATAAATTTAAAATACTTGTTGATATATTAAATAATTTAAATTAGTTAAATTTAAATCATTTATTTATAAATTTAGATTATGATTATTGGAATTGATTTAGGAACTAATAATATATGTATTTCTTATTATTATAATGGTGAATTAAATATAATAAAAGATAATCAAGATAATAATTTTATAAAATCATTAATTGCAATAAATGATTCTATTATTATTACTGGAAATGATGTATTAAATATAAATGATAAAGAATGGGTAATTATTCGAAATTTAAAAAGATTAATAGGAATCAGCCAAGAAAAAATTATAGTACATCAAACTGAATATTCTATAATTGAATTAACCTCATTTTTATTATCAAAAGTTAAAAAAATTATAGATAATCATTTACAAGAAAAAAAAATATCTTTGGATTATCAAATAGTATTAACAGTACCTGCATATTTTAATGAAAAACAAAGACAATCTACTAAAGATGCATTTTCTTTATGTGGAATGAAATTATTTCGTATTATAAATGAACCAACATCAGCATGTATAACATATTATCATTATAATAAAAATTTTGATAAAAATGTTTTAGTAGTTGATATTGGAGCTGGGACTACTGATATATCTATATTAACTTCTTCAAAAGATGACGATGGATATGATATATATGAAGTTATAGCAACTAGTGGTGATAATTTATTAGGAGGAGAAGATATTAATAATTTATTATTTGATTATTTAAAATTAGAAAAGACAGAAATAAACATAAAATTAGTAGAAAAAATCAAACATGATTTAAGTAAAGAAGAAGGATTAACAGATATATATATAACTTCTGAAATTTATGAAAATTTATTAAATTCATTAAAAGATAGATTATTAAATCCAATTATAAAAGTTTTAGAAATTGCAAAATTAGATAAAAATGAAATTAATAATGTTATTTTAATTGGTGGATCATCTAAAATTCCATATTTTAAAAAATTAATTGAATTGTATTTTGATCAAACTTTTGATTATATAATTGATCCATTAACTGCAGTATCTTATGGAGCATCATTATATGGTTTTAAATTAACATCAAATCAATTATTATTACTTGATATAGTACCATTATCAATCGGAATTGAAACAATTGGAGGACAATTTATACCTATTATTGATAGAGGTAGTAATATTCCAGTATCTAAAACAAAGCAATTTACAACTGATGAAGACAATCAACAAGAAGTTGGAATAAAAATTTATCAAGGAGAAAGTCAATTTATTCATGAAAATATTATGATTGGTGAATTTATTTTAAAAGATATACCCAAACAACCTAGAAATGTTCCAGTTATTAATGTTAATATTACGATTGATGTAAACGGTTTAATAAATATAACTGCAACTGATAGAAAAAATTTTGCATCATCAAATTTAGTAATAGAAAATAAAAATAAATTAAATGATGATGATATTGAGAAAATTATAGAAAATAAAAAATTAAATGATACTTTATATAATGATTATATTAATTTAATTGATAATTTTTATTTATTTAGAAATTATTTTGAAAAGATTAATTTTAATACAAATATAAATTGTGTAAATAAAATGAGTGATGAAGAAAAAGAAGAAATTTCTAATGATATTAATAATACAAATCAATATATTTGTAGTATTTTGAGTATATTTGAAAATAAATTAAAATTAGATATATCTAAATATTGTAATAATTTAATAGAAATAAAAGAAAATGATATTAAAAGATTAGTAGAATTAGTAAGATTAAAAAATGAATACATTAAAACAAAATATGAAACATTAATATTAAATTATAATAATAGTGAAGATTTATTAAATAATAAAATTGAAACAACTGCTGAAATTGAAGGAGAATTTAATAAAGAAATATTAGTTATAGAACAAGACTATGAAAAAGAATTTTATAATTTAATTGATCAAATACATGAAAATATGGAATCTTTTGAAATTGCAGATAAATTAAAATTAGAATTAATTAACTTTATTACTAATTTGATTGAAGATGATAATAAAACATATGATGAAAAGATAATAATATTAAATAATTATTCTGATAATTTAACTAATTAATTTGTATATTATTTTAATTTAATATATAATTATATTTATAATGAACATAAAGGAATTCAAGAACTATATATTACGCAAAGAGTATGATAATTATATTAAAATTATAGATGATTTAAGATTTCATATTAATAAAATATATAAAAATAATAATATATCATTAAATGATAAAAATGTTTATTTGAATGAACTATTTGAAATTTTAAAAAAAAATAATAATATATATAATAATTGTATCTCTTATTTAGAAGAAGTCGAAGAGAAGGATATATTAATAAATAAATTAAATACAAATAAGGAATTTGATATTTTACATTTACATTTAAATAAATTAAAAATTCTATCAGAAAATAAAAATAAATATTTATATAGTAATAAAATTTTATTTCCTTTATTCGATATCAATAATGATATCAAAATTTTAATTAATAATATTGGAATGTTAAATATTAAAGATATATTTAAAATATATAATGTATCTTTTGATGATAATACTAGTAAATTAGTAGAATTTTATTCTAGAATATTTATTCCATTAGGTATATCAATCATAAAAATAGATCAAAAAGAAAATGTTGATTCAAATTTTGAGTTATTTAATGAAAATTTATTTGTAAAAAAAAATATTAATTCTAAAGATGATTTATCAGATAATTTATATGATATATATATTTTATATAATGAATACTATTTAATATTAAAGGGAAATTTTATAAATGATGATATAAATATTTATATAAAAACATCTCAGATAATTCATATTGGATTATATAATAAAAGAAAACATATTGAAACAATAATTAACGAATTAGATGAAAGTGAAAGTAAAATATTTAAAAAAAATGTATTAAAATATTCAAGATTATCAGATATTATTGTATTAACAATTAGTGATTATATTAAATATTTGGAAGATTTATATTATAAATATTTAAATTTAAATTCAAAAAGTATTAATCAAATATTTAAAGATTTTATTGATAAACAAACCAATGCAAGTGATATTTATCATATAATACGTATATTATTATTAGGTGATGATAATTCAATTAATTTAGCAGGTATGATATATAATTTATTAAAAGAGAAGAAATCATTACAAAATATATGTGATACAATTTATGATAATATACCATTTATGAGTCAATTAAGATTAAAGAAATTTAATATGAATTTAAGAGATGATAATAAAGTACTATCAATTTCATCAGATACTGATTATAAAAAACAAATAATTCATTCAAAATATATGCCAGATAATATTAAGCAGTTAGCATTAGAAAAAGTATCAGAGATGAAATTAAATAATAATGATTATTATAAACAATTATTATTTGTTAAGATTTTAATTAATTTTCCTTGGAGTAATCAAGATGATATTTATTTTTTTAAAAATAAATTATTAAATCAAAATATAAATAATTATATAAAAAATTTAGAATATAGTATAAATAATTTAACATATGGTCATAAAAAAGTAAAAGAACAATTAATATTACAAGTTACTAGATGGATTTCAAACCCATCTGGGAATGGTTCATCTATTGCATTATCAGGACCACCTGGTGTTGGAAAAACATTATTAGCAAAATCAATTAGTGATGTTTTAGATATTCCATTTATACAAATTACATTAGGAGGTCAAAATGATGGTGAATTATTACATGGTCATGGCTATACATATTCTGGATCTCAACCAGGAATAATAGTTAAAAAAATGAGTGAAATTGGAAAAGGTAGATGTATTTTATATTTTGATGAATTAGATAAATCATGTACAAAACACGGAGGATCTGTTAATGAAATTTCATCTATTTTAATTCACTTAACGGATCCAAATATGAATAAATCATTTCAAGATAGATTTTTTCAAGGAATTGATTTTCCTTTAGATAATTGTATAATTATGGCAAGTTTTAATGATAGAAAATTAGTAGATCCTATTTTATTAGATAGATTTATAGATATTGAAGTAAAAGCTTATACAGTATATGATAAAATAGAAATAATAAATAAATTTATGATACCAGAATTAATTAAATCAATTGGATTTAATAGTAAAATAATAATTGATAATGAAACTCTTAAACGAATAATAATTGATTTTACTGCAGAAGCTGGTGTTAGAGATATTAAAAGAAAAATAGAATTAATTATAATGAAATTAAATAAAGAATATATGTTAACTAAATATCCGGATGAAGTTAAATTAAATTATGAAGAGATATTAAAATTATTAGATGAAAAACCAATGCAAATATCTAAAATTTATGATAATCCAGAAGTAGGTATAATTAATGGATTATATGCAACTAGTAGTGGAATTGGTGGAATAGTTCCAATACAAATTAAAAATAATTATTCGGGAGATTCTGCATTTGTTTTTAAATTAACTGGTTCTTTAGGAGATGTAATGAAAGAATCAATACAATGTGCTTTTACAATGGCGGTTAATTATATTAATGATAACAACTTATTAAAAGATATTAATAAAATTTTAAAAGATAAATTTACAAATGGGTTTCATATACATGCTCCTCATTGTTCAACACCTAAAGATGGACCTAGTGCAGGAGCAGTATTTACAATTTGTTTTATATCAAGAATATTAAATAAAAAAATAAAAAATGATATGGCAATGACTGGTGAAATTGATTTATTAGGTAATATAACAAAAATTGGTGGATTAGATCATAAATTAATTGGTGCAAAAATGGCAGGTATTAAAAAAGTTTTAATTTCAAAAGAAAATGAAGAAGATATTGAAGATATTAAAAAAGATTATACAGATTTATTTGACAATACATTTTCATATAAATTAATATCTAAAATAAATGAAGCAGTTAATGAATTTATCTTATAATTATAAAAAATTGAAAGATTTAAATTAAAGGTGTAGATTCATAAAAATTATATACAAAATGGGTTTAAGTTATAAAAATATTTTACAAAAAAATATAACAAATTATGAGTATGAATTAAATTCAGAAAATAATAATATCAATAATAATGTTATTGCTATTATTATTAATTATATTAAAAATCTTAATAATATTAATCCAATCGAAATTATTGATGGAGAAAATTTAATTGGTGGACCAATTAAACATCGATTCGCTAAAGTACAACGAATTTTTTCAAATTATAATGACAAATCAAAAATTGTTATTTTAGTTGTTAAAAAAAGTGGAGGTACAAGACGATTTAAAAATTATACAGGAATAGATGTTCCGGATCATTTTATTTTTATTTCATTACACGGTGATAATAAAACATGTCCAGATGATGCTTTTATTTTAGAATTAGCTAATAAATATAATAATTCTATAATTATTTCAGACGATGAATACATTAATAGAGAAAATTTTAATTATGGAAATTTAGAAATTGGTACTAAATTAACATCTAATATTAATATTGAAAATAGATATATTCCAGATATTCATTATATTAATAAATTAAATCAGAATTATATAATTAAAAAAATAAGAAATAATTATAAAAATTGAAATAATTATTTTTAATTTATAAATATCATTTGATTATACTTAAAATGAATGATTTAAATGAAGCTCCGTATTTTATAGTTAAATATTTTGCTATTTATGATATTGATAATTCAAAAGATATTCCAATTGAACAAGAAATAAAAGCAAATATTTCAAAAGAAAAATATTATTTAAATTCTAATAAAGATGAACATTATACCCCTGAAAATTTTTTTACATATTTAAGAGATTTTTCAATGAAATATCCGAATGTTAAATTTATTGTTTTTTACAAATATGAATATTTTAATCATGATCATATTAATACATATCAAAATAAATTATCTGTATATAATCAGGAAATAGTTGATAATTTAATTGGATAATTATTTTATATATATATATATTAATAATGTTATCAAATAAAATTATTAATATATTATTTTATTTATTTTTAGCAATAATAATATCAACTATAATATTTGCAATTTATGTTGAAATATCACCTCATATGAAAAATATTTGGTATAGAACTAATTCATCTGGTGAAAAAAGTTTCCAATTAGAAAATTTATTTATTTTAATGAGTGGACCATTGAATTATGATTTTTATTGGCACCCTAGATATTATGATATAAATTATTTTATATATTTATTTATAACATTTATAATTATTGAAATTATAAAGTAAATAATTCAATATGAAATTTATAATCATTTAATTTCAATGAATTTGTAAATTTATTAAAAAATAATAAATGATTAATATATTCAAAATATTGATTGATATAATCATTTGATATTTTCTTATTTAATAATTTTGTTTTTAGAAATTCATTTTGTGACATGTTTAAAACTAATTCTGTCATTTTATTATCTATTATTATATATTCATATTCCAATATCTTCTTATATGTTTTTGTAATAGTAACATCACTAATATCAAATAATTTAGATATTATTTTTTTATCTATATCTAAATTAGCATTCTTTAATGCAATCATAAGTGATGCGCTTGCAATTGAAGGTGGTTGATGACCACATGCAATATCAATTTTTGATATATTTAATGATATTTGTTTAGCATGATTTAAAATATGAGTTGGAATTTTTAATTTATTACCAAATCTTTCAATATAATTAATTGAAAGATTACATTTATTTTCATTTATGAATTTATAATTATCAATAAGATTATCATATTTTCGATTTCCTTTTGTTACTTGTTTTATAGTTAATGAAAAAATATCAGCAATTTCTTTTGTTGTTCTAGGTAATCCTTGATTTTTAGCACCATTATAAACACATGCAGCAATTAAACTTTTACGATTAATTCCTCTAATAATTATTGATTTACCATTTAAACCTTTTAAATCACTAATATGTTTATATAATATTTTTGCATTATCTATTATTGATTTTACTAATCCAATTTTATCACATTTTGCATCTATATACTGAAATACTTCGTATAAACTTCTTTCTTTATACGGCATTTGACTCCAATCATGGACCATTTTAATTTTATCATATTTATGACTTTTAATATTAGTTCCTAATGATGATTGTGGAAAAAAATAACTTGTTGCATTACCACATCTATCATTTTCTCCATTATTGCCATCATCACCGTTAATCCATTCTGGATTTTTATCAAGTGTAAAACCTAATACTAATCCACAATCTTGACATACAGATGCACCTTTAATATCAACAATTATATGAACATTTTTACATTCAGGACATTCATTTTTATTTATTTCAATATTTGATTTTAATTCTAAATCAAATTCTTTCCAAATATCATCTTCAAAATTTAGTTCATTCATTAATTATAAAATTTATGTAATAAATAAAAACATATTTTTAAATCAATTTTTTTATTTTTAAAATTATTTAAAAATAAAAAAATTAGTGTGAATTTATGAGAGATCAATTTTTTTATTTTTAAAATTATTTAAAAATAAAAAAATTAGTGTGAATTTATGAGAGATCAATTTAGTCTAAAGATAAAAATATTATCTAATCCCTCATAAAAACACCGCTATAGTTTATGTCTATGTCACCATAAAGATTGATACTAAATACATTATGAAATTTTTTTGCAATATCTTGAAGAAAACTAATATCTTTATCTGTAAAAGTATGTAAATTTGAATTAATATGTATAAATGTCCATGTAACATTTCTTGCAATATCCTGTAAGTGTGGTTCATTATATAAATTTTGTAAAACTTTTATATCTTCTTCGAGTGGTTTGACACAAAACTGAAATCCAACCATTCTATTTTTTTCTAAAATTGTATTTAAAAGTTCATTCATTACTATTCGTCTTTCTTTTGCAGCAACAATTAAATGATCAATATTTTCACCACGACGTATTTGTGCAATTATATTTGCAAGTGATGGTATTTTACTGATTGGCTTAGGAAATGTATTAATTTGGCTATTACCCATTTTAAATATAAATATAAAATAAAAAAATTGAAAAATATTGTTTATTTAAAGTTATCTTAATATATATTAAAATACAAAATATTTGCAATTACGAATAAATCCGGGATTGGATCAATCCTATTTGATAATTTTGATGACTTATACAAAAAATATATTGAATATTGTAAAATAAATAAATTATTTATTATTGAAAAAGAAATTATTCGAGAATTTATTGATACAAAAAAATTTTATGAATTTAATAATTTATTAATAATTAAATTAACATTTGTTACAGATGAAAATTATAATTTAACAGAAATATATTAAACTATTTCAGTTGTAATTTTTACTTTTTTAATTTTATCTTTTTTCTCTTTTTTTGATTTATTATCTTTCATTAATATCTCAAATATTGCTTTATCTAAATTTTTCATATCATCTTGCTCTTTAATAGTTTTTTTTTTATTAGTGAAAAATTCAAACATTAATCTATTGATCTATAATATATTTTATAAAAATTCAAAAAAAATATAAAAATTGAATTTATCAATAATTTAAATATAAAGTTATTTATATATTATAAAACAATGAATCAAGAAGTTAATAATGAAAATATATTTTCTTTGGTAGATTTACTTTTAAAAGGTGATCTTTATAAATCTAATAGAGATTCATTTGCACAATTTATTGAAGAAATTATATATAAGGAATTAAAAGATGGTCAGAATATATTTAGTGAAAAATACAAAAATAATAAGATTTATCGTCACAAATTTCAATTTGATAATATTGGTTTAAAACCACCGATTAATGAAAATAATGATGAACTTATGTTTCCAGAAGATGCTAGAATAAAAAATTTAGATTATCAATCAAAATTAGTTGCAGATGTTAAACAAGTTTTAGAAATTGTTGATTTAGAAACTGAAGAAATTACAAGTAAAGTCATTGCTGAAGAAAAAGAAGCTCCAGTAGCAAAAATTCCAATCATGGTAAAATCAAAATATTGTATAACAAATTTACGGAAAGATTTACCAAATACTGAATGTCCATATGATCCTGGTTGCTATTTTATTATAAAAGGAGGAGAAAAAGTAATCTTAGCTCATGAAAGAATTTGTGTTAATAAGCCACTTGTTTTTACAAAAAAAGACAACACGTTTAAAAATGGATATATTTATCAAATTCAAATTAATTCACAAGGAATTGATATCTTAGGAATGGTTAATATTTTTACATTACAAATGAAGAAAGATGATTCAATTGTTTGTTTAACAAATCAATTTGCTGAAATTCCATTATTTGTATTAATGAGAGCATTAGGAATTTCATCTGATTATGATATTATAAAATATATTGTTTATGATATTAATGATTATGATATGGTAAATATGTTAAGATATTCATTAGATAAATCCTTATCTGAAATAAAAGATATAAAAGGAAATAATAAAATAGTTAGAACACAAGAAGATGCAATTGAATATTTAGCAACTAAATTAAAATCAAGTAAAAGATATTCAGAAACCGATGATGCAATTAGAGAACAACAAAAAAAAATGCATGTAATTAAAATATTAGAAAATGATTTTTTACCTCATATGGGTAAAAATTTAATTGATAAAACAATATATGTTGGTTATATGTGTAATAAATTATTAAATTGTATATTAAAAAGAACAGATATAGATGATCGAGACAGTTATGCACATAAGAGAATTGATCATATTGGAGTTTTATTAGGGCAATTATTTAAACAACATTATAAGAAAATGTTAAATGATTGTGCAAAGTTCTTTAATAAGAAAAATTTAAATGATGATACACCAATTAATATTATTTCACAAATTAAACCAAATATTATTGAAAATGGATTAAAAGCTGGTTTAGCAACTGGATCTTGGAATCCAAAGAAAAAAGGGGTAGCTCAATTATTACAAAGAATTTCATATGTTCAAACTAATGCATATTTTAGAAGATTCTTAACTCCATCATTAGATTCATCTAATAATAAAATTACCACAATTCGTAATACAGATAATTATCAAATATTTTTTGTATGTCCAAATGCAACACCAGAAGGTCAAAAGATTGGTTTAGTAAAAGAACTTTCATTATCCGCAAATATATCACTAATGTTATATTCACATCTTCCACTAATTAAAGATATATTAAAAAATGAATTATATAATTTACAAGATGTTGATCCAATTAAATTAAAAGAGTACGTTAAAATATTTTTAAATGGAGAATGGATTGGTGTTACAGATAAACCATTTGAAGTTAAAGAAATATTAGAAAAAAATAAAAGAAATCAAGGATTACATCCAAGTGTTGGTATAAACTTTGATATTAATAAGATGGAAATGAAAATATATTGTGATGGTGGTCGTTTATATCGACCTTTATTAAAAGTTAAAGATAATCAGTTATTATTAACTAATAAGATGTTAGAAGATGCTAAAACAATGAAAAATTGGGATGAATTCTTATCTAAATATCCTGGTGTAATTGAATATATTGATTTAGAATCAACTGATTCTTTAATGATTGCAAGTGAATTACATAAATTATATGATGAAAAACGTAAAAATGCTATAGTTGTAAAAGATCCGAATCCACATGGAAATACATTAAATAGATACAATGATACAGTATATATTAGATATACACATTCAGAATTAAATCCAATATTAATGTTAGGATCTATTGCTTCATTACAACCATTTGCAGAACATAATTATTCAACTAAAAACTTAGTTTACTTTTCTCACATCAGACAATCTATGGGAATTTATACAACTAATTATAGACATAGAAGTGATATTTCGTTCATTTTATATCATCCTCAAAGACCAATTGTAACTACTAAATCAGTAAATTATCTTAATACAGTACATGTTCCATATACCGAAAATGTAGTAATTGCAATTGCATCATATTCTGGTTTCAATCAAGAAGATTCAATGATTATTAATAAAACAGCAGTTGAAAGAGGATTATATCGAGCAACTGGATTTAAAAAATATAAAGTTAGCTTAGAAAAAAATCCAGCAACATCTCAAGATGAAATATTTATGAAACCAGATTCAACAAAAACAACAGGTATGAAAGATGGTAACTATGACAAATTAAATGAAAAAGGATTTGTCCCAGAAGAAACTGTCATTCATAATGGAGATGTTATTATTGGAAAAGTATCACCAATTCAACCTAATGCAAATAATAAAGTTTTCAAAGATGAAAGTGAAATTTATAAGTCAAATAGTGATGGTGTAATTGATAAAGTATGGAGTGGAATATATGATAATGAAGGATATGAAATGTACAATATGAGAGTTAGATCAGAAAGAATACCAGGTATTGGAGATAAATATGCATCACGTTATGGACAAAAAGCTACAACAGGAGCATTATTACCAGCAGAAGATATGCCATATACTCGATCTGGTATGATTCCTGATTTAATTATTAATCCTTGTTGCTTACCTACCCGTCAAACAGTTGGACAATTAATTGAAATGTTTGGTGGTAAAGTTGGTGCAATCAAGGGAAAATACATTGATGGTACACCATTTAAAAAAGTAGATATTGAAGAATTAAATGATGTATTAAAAGAAAATGGATTTGATGATTATGGAGAAGAAGAAATGTATTGTGGATACACTGGTATGAAAATGAAATGTAAGATTTTTATTGGTGTATCTGCTTATGCAAGATTGAAACATTTAGTCAAAGATAAAATACACGGGAGAGCCAGAGGACCGGCACAAATATTGACCAGGCAACCACCTGAGGGACGAAGTAGGGACGGTGGACTCCGTTTTGGTGAGATGGAATGCTGGTCTATGACCTCCCATGGTGCTTCTATATTCTTAAGAGAAAGAATGTTTAATACGTCGGATCAGTATCAAGTACATATATGTAATAAATGTGGTTTAATAGCCAGTAAAATTATAGATAAAGATATTTATATTTGCACAGCTTGTAGAAACAATACGGATACTTCTCTAGTAGAAATCCCTTATGCAACTAAATTATTATTTCAAGAATTAATGGCAATCAACATCTTGCCTAGAATACAGGTAAAAGAAAATGAATATATTGATGGTGTTTAATTTATAAAAATTTAATTTAAGAAATTAATATTTTACATTTTACTTAAATAAATTTTGATTAATTTTAATATATACATATATATATTAAATGGCCGGACCCAGAGTAGTTGATTTTAATTATATAAATAACCAAATTCTAGTAAATGATATGGTTGACATAGCTGCTGTACCAGCTGCACCTGGTAGACCAGCTGTAGCTGCTATACCCGCCCCAGGTGCAATGTTAATGTTTACTTATGTGAATGATGGTGGAAATATAGAATTATTTATAATAAAAGAAGGCAAAGACTTAAGAGAATATAATCAGATATATAATTTAGGTGATCCCCTATATCATATGAACCCACGACCAGATAATCAACCAATTGATGTTCCTGGAGGAGTTCATGATCGAAATTCAAATTATTTTCAAACAAGATCTTTATATTTTCCCCCAAATATTGCTCTATTACCCATAATGTTACTTTATTTAAATAGAGTAAGAAAGGTCGATTTAATTAATATACATAGATATATTGGACCTAGATTAACTCCCATACATTTGGATCCAAATGGATTCGATATTTCATTAGGAGGAACTATAGCTTTATCAATTAATAATCATATCATTCCACCATCATTTAGGCTAAAATGCAAGCATCGTTTTTATAAACCAGGTGGTTTAAAAGGATTCATTGGAGGAACAAGAAAAGTTGGTGAAAATGTAGTACCAAATGCTATCAGAGAATTTATGGAAGAAACTGGAATCGAAGGACTTTTAAATAAATTCAATCTTAGAAACGATTGGGATAATCAATTAATTTTTCATGAAGCGGGGTTTACAGATATTGGTTTAAATGCACTTGGTAGAAATGTTATAATATATAATTGTAATAATTTAGAAAAAAGAATTTTAGAAAGAATATATCATAGTTTTAGAAGAGATGTAGGATATCCAGAATTCCGTCGTATTGCCGCACTACCTCCATTAAATCCAATATCACATAGTTCTTTAGTTCATTTTAATACTTGGCTAGGAGGACGTCCTTTAGCAGTTGCTTTAGCACCAGTTGTTCTATTACCACTTCCAGCTCCTGTACCGGCTCTACCTTTACCATTACATGCAGTAAATGATCGAACAATTTTAAATGCTAATGTTGCACTACCAGTTTCAAGACATGGAGGTTACTATGCAAAATATTTAAAATATAAACAAAAATATCAAGAATTAAAAGAAAAATTAAATGGAGGGTTAATAGAACCAAGTGCTTTATTACCAGCAGGTAGATTTTTAGACGATGATATGCATAATGCTTCAATATCTAGAAGATGGGCTGAATCCTTATTAGCAGGTAGTATTAATTATGCATTTCAAGGAAATATTATTATCTTTACTGATAATCGACCCTTAGTAACATCAATACGTGATGATAGAATTATTATTGGAGATGATGAATATTATTTTATAGAAAATGTAAATTCAGCAATATTAAATAATTTAGTTAATGAAAGATTATGTAGAACTATTATCCGAAAAATTCCAGTGGTTGATAGTTTACGATTCATAACTTTAAGAGAATTATTAGATGAATTAAGGTTACGTGGTGTTGCAGTACCAGTTGGTATTAGAGTTGATGTTTTTTATATAAATAGAACTATTTAACTTTTATATATATAGTTTATATAATGCCTTATAAAATTAAAAAAGTTAAAGATGGGTTTAAAGTTTGTAAAAAAATTGGTAAAAAAGAATGTTATTCTAAAAGAGGACTTCCTTATGATAATGCTCTTGGACAAATGAGAGCAATTATACTTTCAGAAATGGGATTATCTCGTAAGAAAACATCAAAGAAAACATCAAAGAAATCATCAAAGAAACCATCAAAGAAAACATCAAAGAAACCATCAAAGAAAACATCAAAGAAAATAAATAAAAAAAAGTTATAATTCCCAATTAATATCTTTTTTAAATATTTCTTTATATTTATCATCTAATTCATTAAAAATTCCACTTCCTAGAAAACCTCTATGAGCACTTAATGGGCTTGGGTGTACTCCTTTTATTATAATATGTTTTTTTTCATCAATAAATTTTATTTTTGATTGAGCATAATTTCCTAATAACAAAAATATAATTTTTTTAGTTTTATTTGATATTTCTTTAATTAAATTATCAGTATAATTTTTCCATAAATCTTGATTTGAATTTGATTTTCCCTCAAAAACAGTTAATGATGTATTTAACATTAAAAAATCATTATTTTCAACCCATAAAGTTAAATCTCCTTTAGTATGATCATTTAAATTTAATTCTTTAAAAATATTTTTTAAACTAGGCGGTATTAAACATCCTGTGGGTACCGAGAAAGATAATCCCATTGCTTGATGACATCCAATATATGGATCTTGACCAATCCAACAAACTTTTGTATCTTTTAATTCAAAATATTTAAATGCATTAAATATTTTATTATTAGTTGGTAAAATATAGCTATTATAGGTATTTAATTTTTCTATAATTTTATCTAATTCATAATTATCTAATAATTCAATCCAGGTTTTTTTAATATTTTTTAATAATTCTTTTTTTTCAAACATAATATTATCTTTAATATATTTTTTTATTTTAAACATTATTTATAAATTTAGATGATATATTTATAAATTTTTAATTTCAATAATTTTTGAATATTAGTAATTAAATCATAATAAAATATTGAAAATTAAAATTTATATAAGAAACATTATAATCTAATATATAAAAATGTCAATATTAATTAAAACTATTAATTATGAAATATCTGGTAGAGGCCAGGGTAAGGTAGGTTTAGAAGTTGAACTACAAAAAAGAGCTTATAAATACGTATTAACACCTAAAATATATGATGTAGCTTATAATGACGAGCAAGCTTTAATTTCAATGACACATTTAAATGAAATGTGTATTGCTGATAAATATGGAGATCAACCAGAAAATATTTCCGAAAAAATATGGGAACAAATTCATATTATAATTGATAAGTTATATAATGAAGCAGAAATAGAATATATAGATATTACACCATATAATTTTATTGAAAAAGATAATAAAATTTATATTATAGATTTTGGAGATGCATATTATAGAACAAAATCTAAAAAAATAAATTGGTTTTTAGAAAAATTTTTAAATGGATTTAATGGATGGAATCCAGATTTTGAATAATTATTTTATAAATATATATTATATAAATGCCAGCAGAATTATTTATTTTATTTATAGCACCAAATAGTGAAATGATGTTAAAAGAAACTGATAAATCATTACCATCAATAACCGTAAAGTCAACATTAGATAATGATGATATTAAAACAGAACTAGAAAAATATCTATCAGATAATAAATTAAAAGATTTAATAAAATATGAGTATAAAAATTTTAAAATTTGTGATCAAACATCTAAATCAATTATTTTAAAAGTTTCTGATGATGAAAAAGAAAAAATTAATAATTTAAAAACGTATAAATTTTTTAAAACAAGTGAAATTAAAGATAATACAAATACTACATTACAAGATTTCTTTAAGGACTCTCAATATTCAACAAAAAAAGATGGTAATCCATTAGATAAATGTATCAAAGATGCTCCAGAACCACCTAAACCATCCAGTTCATCAGATACCGAAACAATTATATATAAATTCTACAGACCAATTTTTCCATTACGTTTAAGACCAGTACCAGAACCATTCTTTTCTTTCTTAACATTCCCAAATAATCCGATTTATCCAACACTTTCACCATATGTTGTATCACCATTTGTTTCTCCATATTCTTCACCACGTATTAATAGACCTTATAATACATTTCAAAGAGATTCATCTCCAATTGTAGATAGACGATTTGAAAAAAAAAGAACTTCTCCAGTTGTACCAAGAAGTTCATTAATGATGCCAAGAATACATCAATCATCAAGAGTAAAAAATGGTGGAGATTATTATGAAAAATATATGAAATATAAAGAAAAATATATTCAATTAAAAAATCAATTAAAATAAATATAAATAATATATTATAATGGATCAATTATTTAACAAAAATATAAAAAAATTTTTTGTAGTTTTAGTTTTAATATTTTTAATATGGTTATTTTTTATGTCATTCCATAATTCATTTGTTAAAGACAGTGTTGAAAGTTATAAATATTTATGGGTTATCCCATTACTTTTATCTTTAATATTCGCTGGTATATGTGTAAGGTATATATTAGAACTTTATTAGAATTTTAATTTAGAAGAAGATTAATTATTATTATTATTATGCAATATAATAATAATTTAAAATTTATAAATTATGAAAAATTAATAAAAATAAAATATGAAGAATATCCATTTCCTCATACAGTTATTGATAATTTTTTAAATGAATTTTTATTATGCGATTTATTAAAAAATATAAATATATTAGATGATAATAATGCTGAATGGAAATTTAATAATCCAGATTCTCCGAATGAATATAATAAATATGCATTTGAAAGTAATTATGGTATTTTTATAAAAAGATTATTTAGAGAATTAAATAGTATTCAATTTATTAAATTTTTAGAAAAATTAACAGGAATAAACAATTTAATTACTAATAATACAAAACTAAGAGGGGCTGGAATACATAGAATTAAAAATGATGGATATCTTCAATTACATACAGATTTTAATTCATATTACAAAAACGGTATTAAATTAGATAGAAGAATTAATTTAATTATTTATATGAATCCTAAATGGAAAGAAATATATAATGGTCATTTATGTTTATGTGATAAAGAAAAAATGATTTGTGTTAAAAAAATATTACCCATATTAAATAGATGTATCATTTTTAATACTACTAATCAAAGTGTTCATGGACATCCAATTCCTTTATTAATACCATCAAGTATTTCTAGACAATCAATTGCAGTATATTATTATACTAAAAATATTAATAATAATACAGATTTTGAAGGGGATGAAGAACATAATACTATTTGGTTTCCAAAAATAAAAGTTTAAATATAGAAATAAATATATATATATATAGTATGACAGATAATAGTATAGTAGATAATAGTATGACAGATAATTTTCCAAAAAATATATGGTTTTATTGGGATTACTCTAGAGATATGCCTGATGTATTTACAAATAATATTAATAAAATTAAATCTGAATATAATGATTTTAATGTTGAAATTATTAATGATGAAAAAATAAATAGTATTTCAGAAATAAATATTATTTTTCCAGAATTATTAAATTTATATAATAAAATAAATATTTATGCTGCTAAAGCGGATATTGCAAGATTAATATTTTTATATTTTTATGGTGGTCTCTATTTGGATACACATATTAATCATGATACAAATAATATAAATGAATTATTTGAAAAATATAAAAATTATGATTTTGTAATTGCAAAAAATGATAGATGTTTTAATTGTTCTTCTTTAATTAGTAAAAAAAAAAATAATATTTTAAATTTAGCAATAAATAATATTATTAATAATTTAAAAAAACAATATGACTTAGAAAATATAAATGGCTATATTAAATATGATATACTTATGTTAACTGGGTCTTCTATTTTTTTTTCAATTTTATCGCTATTTTTAGTGAAAATTTCAGATGATTGTGATAATATTACAAATATGTTACATTTTAAAAAATATAATACTGCTGTATATGATTTTACTAAATATTTTAAATATTATCAAATTGGTTTTCATTTTAATCATGGTAATGATAAACATTGGCATGAATTACAAAAAACACAAAAATTATTTAAATAAATTACATATTATTTTTATGAATTATAAATTTATTTTTTGATTCAATTATTATTAACTTATTTATTAATGTATAAATAAATATTAATGTTTCTATGCTTCCCATAATAGGATACCAACATTTATTATTACTATTTATAAAATTAATTACTTCGTGTAATCTATTATAAATATTCGCCATTTTAAAATATACATCAGGTATTGCTGCCCAATAAAAATCAGATACTTTTGCAGAATGACTATAATCTTGAATGGAATTAAATAAAATTTCATCATTTTTTAATTTAAATGTATCAAAAATCTCTAAATTTTCATTTCCACTTTTATTAATTATATGAGTATCTAATCTCATTCTTAAAATATAATTATATTTTATACTATTTAAATTCATATATTCAAAACATAATTGTGAAACATCATATATACCAAAAAGTTGAGATATAAAAATAGATGGAATATATTCATATGTCAAATTATTTATATTAATCTTATCTATGTGAAATGCATTATTTAAAATATTATCAAGATTATAATTTTTATAATCTATATTATGAGACTTTTCATTACCAAGACCAACATTCAAGTATTTAATCTTACCTAATGTATCATTATATATATCAGATTTTTTTTGTATAATATATGAATTATGAAAAATATATTTAATTGGATTATATATATTTATAATATCATTTGATATTTCATCTGACATAAAATATGAAGAGATAAAGATATCACAATCATATCTATCTAATAAATATTTTTTTATATTTTCATAGCATTTTTTATATGATCTTGGATGACCGGAAAAACATATTGCAATTTTTTGTTTTGTTTTATTCATATATATGTTTATATAAATATAAATATAAATATAAATATATATATAAATAAATATATATATGATTTTAATTTTTTCTTCTGTTGGAGGATTATGTAATCAATTTTATGATATAATCAATGCAATTAATTTTTGTGTTTATCATAATTATCAATTTAGTTTTAAATATTGTGAATTTAGAAATAAAAATTTAACTACTTGGGTTTATGAAGATTTTAATAAATTATTTGATCTTTCAGATCTAATAAATACATATAAAAATTTATTTATAGATATAAATCTTATTAAAATGACTGAAGAAAATACTTATAATTTTAGTAATAAAAATTTAAATAAATTATTTGATAATACTGATGTGATTAGTGTTTTGAATAAAATTGATAAAGAATATATTATGATACCATGGTTCCATGTAATTAATAGATTTAGAAATATAGAGATACACGGTTTAAATAAGAAAATACTACCATCTATAAGATTGATAAATTTATATAATAATATAAAAAATAAATTACTCGACAATAATGAAAAATATAATTTTATTCATTATAGATATGAACATGATTTTACAAGATGTTTTGATATTAAAATTGAACCATTTAAAGATCTTTATTTACGAATAAAAAATAATTTTAAAAATACAACCTTAAAAATATATATAGCCACATCTAATTTCAAATCTATAATAGATTTAAATGATATAGATGTAAATGATCCAGATTTTAATCAAATTATAACAAAAAATGAAGATGAATTAGTTGATTATAATTTTGAAGAATTGGCATTTATAGATTTTATGTTTGGAAAAAATTCAGAAGAAGTTTATGGTCATCATAAATCTTCATTTTCTCATATGTTATGGCATATAACCGGTAATGTACTTTGTTATTCTAATTAGTTTTATTAAATTACAGTAGACGTTAATATATTTAGTTTTTTATATATAATATATATTATATATTATTAAATGGATATTAAAAAAATAATTATATTAACGTCTACTGTAATTATTAATAAAAATAAAATATGTCTTTATCAAATTGATAAAAATGAAAGACTTAATACTTATTTAAAATCAATTAAAAAATGGTTAACTGAAACAAATTTTTATATTATTTTAGTTGATAATTCTGGTTATAATTATAAGGAATTAAATGAAGAAAAAGAATTATATAAAGAAAGATTTGAAGTTATTATATTTAAAGAAGATGAATTAGATAGTGCAAAATATTTAAAAGATGATAAATCAAAAGGAAATAGTGAAATTTTTTTCGATTTATTACGCAATTAATAATTCAAAAATTATAAATGAAAATTCATTTATAATTAAAATTACTGCTCGTTTTTATATTCCAGAATTAGAAGTTTATCTCAATAATTATAATTTAAATAATTACAATTGTTTAACACAAGATAATCAAAAACGGTGTGAAATGATTGGATGTCATTATAAAAATTATTCAGATATATTTAATATTCAAATAGATAAAAAATCGAATTATATACATATTGAAGATATTTGGTTTAATAGAATTTCTAAATATAATAATATATTAAAATGTAAACAATTTGATATTGAGCCAACACAAAGAGGTGGAATTAATATCAAATGGGATAATATATAAAACATAACATTATTTATGTATAACCTTATTATTTATTAGGTTATTACATTTATCAATCAATTCTGGTAATAATTCCATCCAATTATTTTTCTTTTCTATATCATAATACATAAGATGTAAAATATCTGACGATATAACGCCATAACGCTTATTCGTATCAAATACAATTATTTTATAAGTGGTTCGTATATCTTTGAGAATGTTATTTATTTGTTCAATATATTCATATAATTGTTGTATAGGTTCAACTCCATCAATTGTATAATTGCCACTATTCGGTGATGAAACCGAAACATATACAAAATAAAGATAGTTGTCCGTATCTAATAGTATTTGCTTGAATCTTTCCATTCTTCGTATATATTTATCTCTGTCTGATGTTGTATCATGTGGAAAACAGACATTATATTTTGAATTTACTAATACATTACCATTTGTATTTATAATATGATGTTCTACACCTTGAAATACTGCTCTTTTATCACATACAAAAAAATAATTATCTATAATATCGTCTATTTCTTTTTTATCAATCAATAAAAGTTTTATTATCGTATATACAAATTGTGGTGTTGAAAACATCCAGTCAAAAGGCAAAGATTCTTTCTTCACTTGTAATCTATCAAATAATATAGGTGTAGTACATTGAGAACCTATAGATATGTACATATTCATATATATATATATATATATATATATTAATAAAAAAATAAATCTCAAGAAACGTACATTACCAAGCAAAAATGTGTAGGTATTTAATCTATAATATAAACAATTTTATATTGAATTAATACAAAAATGTAGATTTAATATAGTCAAAAATTGATATTATTAATTACTAAACGAATAATCTTAATAGTATATAATTATGATTATTACGGAATATAAACCAGTAGGAATTACATGTGGACAATTAATTAAAAAATATAAAAATGAAAGAATAGCTTATGTTGGTCGATTAGATCCAATGGCGCATGGATTAATAAATATTTTAACAGATGATGATGTTTCATTAATGGAAATATATATGAGAAAAAATAAAACCTATAAATTTAAATTTATAATGTCAGTAAATACAGATACTGATGATATTTTAGGAATACATTCATTAGATGATAAACAAAAATATATACAATTAATTGATATTATTAATTATATAAATAATTTTCCAGATAAATATAAACAAAAATATCATATATTTTCATCATATAAACCAAATAAAAAAAATAAAGATAATAAAAGAAAAGCATTATGGTGGTGGACAGTTAATGGATATACAATTGATAATATTCCTGAAAGAGATGTTAAAATATATAAAAAGAAAATTGTTAATATTGAAAAAAAAACTGGTATTGATATTAAATATGAATTTTTTGATAAATTATGTAGAATTGAAGATGATAAATTTCGAAAGGGTGAAACTTTAAAACAATGGAGTGAATATGAATTTGATGATTTCTATGATGTTTTTACTTGTGAATTTTCAGTATCTTCCGGATTTTATATTAGACAATTTGTTAAAGATATGAGTGATAAATTAAAAGTTAAATTAATAGTAATTGATATAGAAAGAACATCAATAGAATAAAAAATTGATAAGTATTTAATTTATGTTAGTAATCTTTTTTCTTATTATTATTAAATGAAAGTTATAAAATTTGGGGGCACTTCTCAATCAGTAATTGGTTATAAGAAATTGGTTGAGATAATTAATCAAACTATTTTAACAGATGAAAAATTAGTTATAGTCTTATCAGCTGTTAGTGGTGTAACAAATCTATTAGAAAAATTTTTAGAAACAAAAGAAAAAAAATATATTGATGAAGTTATTTTAAAAAATATAAAATTTGTTGATGAATTAAATAAAGAATATCCTTCTAATGAAATTTTTATAGATGATATATTTACATTACTATTTACTTTTGTCTCAGATTATGAAACAAATAATGATGTATATTTGAAAGCAAAAATAATTGGTTATGGGGAAATTATTAGCACACATATTTTATATCAATTAGTTCAAAATTTGAGTGATAAAAAAAAAATTATATTAGGAAATTCGTATGATTATATTAAATCTTCTAAAGAAACATCTAAATTATATCCTTGTGTTGAATTTTATTGTTCAGATGAAATTTTACTATATCTAAAAAATAATCAAATTTTAATTACTCAAGGATTTATAGCTTCAAGTCCATCATCTAAAACTATTATATTAGGAAGAGGAGGAAGTGATACAACCGGAGCTTTAATTGCGAATAAATTAGATGCTATAGAATATCAAGTTTGGACTGATGTAAATGGAATATTTTCGGCAGATCCAAACTGGATAATAAATGCCAAATTAATGAATGAAGTTAATTATGAAATTGTGCAAGAAATGGCAGGGATGGGTGCAAAAGTAATGCATCCATATTCTATTTTACCATGCAAACAAAAAAATATACCAATAAAAATATTTAATACATTTAATAATAATGAAAAAAATACTATTATAAATAATTCTAATGAAAAAGTATTTTGTGTTACATCTCAAAAAAATGTTACTTTGTTTAAAATTACTTCATTATGTATGTGGAATGGATATGGATTTGTATATGATATTTTTAAAATTTTTTCTGATAAAAAAATAAATATTAATATTATAACAACATCACAATTTAGTATTTCAACAACAACAGATGAAAAAGATATTAATATTTTAAAAGAAGTATTTGAAGATTTATCTGAAAAATATCAAGTTGAAATGACAAACAATAACAGTATTGTTTCTTTAGTAACAAATAATCTTGAAGAATTAGATAAATATATTTATTTACCAAAAATAGAATATGAAATTATACATTATAGTCCAAATAATTTAACAAAAAGTTATGTGGTTCATGAAGATAAAACAAATAATATTATAAAAACAATTCATGATCAAATCATTAAAAATTGAAATTAATATTTTTTTATAATACATAATTATTTTAATTATATATTATATGGACGGTATCAAAAATATCAATTTATTAGATGTAAATTTTGATTTATCTAAAATGAATGGAAGTCTTAAAAATTATGAATCAAATATTACCGGAAATATTAATACATTAAAACAAAAAGAAAATATTAAAATATTAAATAAATGTTTTATTTGTAAAAAAAAATTAATAATTTCTGCAAATTATTCATGTCCATGTGATAATTTAAAAAGATATTGTCCAACTCATAGATTTCCAGAAGAACATTCTTGTACTAAAGAAAAAGAGAAAATTATACTTGATAAAGTTGTTGCTGAAAAAGTTCAAAAAATTTAAAAATTGATATTTATTTTATTTTATTTTATTATATTTATAAATAAATGAAATTTATTAAAAAAGATTCTTGTTATTATTATTTAGTTAAAAATAATAATAAAAAAATAATTGGTTTTGATTTAGATTCAACTCTGATTAAAACTAAATCTGGCGCTAAATTTCCTAAAAGTTTTGATGATTGGATTTATCAATATGATAATATAAATTCTGAATTAAATAGAATTAAAAATAACTACAACCTAGTTATTTTTACTAATCAAAAAGGAATTAATACATTAGATGATATTAAAAATTTTGAAAAAAAAATAAATCAAATTTATAATGATCTTGGTTTTGAAATATCTATATTTATTTCAACAGAAGATGATATATATCGAAAACCTCACACTGGTATGTATAAATTATTTTTAGAATTAAATAATTTCAAAGATGAAGATATAGATTTATTAATATATTGTGGAGATGCAGCTGGTAGAATATATAAATCAAAAGACAAAGATTTTAGTATTAGTGATTATTATTTTGCATTTAATATTGATGCTGAATTTAAATTACCCGAAGATTTATTTAAACAAAAAGATGACAAAGGAAAAATAATTGATATTTATGATAAAATTGATATAAAAAAATATATTACAAAAGAAAAATTACATTTAAAAAAAGAAAATAAAGAAGTTATATTAATGGTTGGATTACCTGCATGCGGAAAATCACATATAGCAATTAATTATTATTCTGAATATAAGTATATTTCATTGGATACTATAAAGAACAAGAAGAAAATGATGGGATTATACAATGATTATATTAATCATGGATATCAAATTGTGGTTGATAATACAAATACAAAAAAAGATCAAAGAAAAGAATTTATAGAAATAGCAAAAAAAAATAAATATAAAATTAAAATAATTGAGATATCATTACCATATGAAATATGTAATCATTTTAATAATTATAGAATTGAAACATCAAATAAACCAAAAATATCAATTATTACATATAGGACAATGTTAAAAAACTTTGATGAGCCAACAACAGATGAAGGAGAAATTATAAAATTAAATAAAATATATGATTTCAATGATAATAATATTTTTAATTATAAATTTACTTAGTTTATAGTATTGTAGTTTTTTTTGGATTAAATTTTAATTTTAATGGTATTTTATCAGGTTTTTCATAATTTTTACTTATTGGTTGAGGATCTCCAAATTCTCTATTTATTTTATTATTTTGTGGTTTTACTTTTTCTTTAATTACTTTGGCCATTTTATCATATAATGATTCTTCATATTTTACTGGAGCAAATGTTCCATACTTTGGTTTAACCATTTCTGGATTTTGAACTATTCTTTTAGGAGTTGGAAGTATTAATTTTTTATTATTTTTAGAATTTACATACATATCTGAAAATTCTTTTGATCTTTTTTGTTTTCTGATTGGAGCATCAAACCCATAATCAGATTTATAATTAGCAAACATTTTCTCTTTTGTATATTCAACATAATTTTCAATGGTTCTTGATGATCTTGGTTGAATTGCTTTTTTTGATTTTGGTGATAAATCTTTAAAATTTTTTGATCTAGCTTGTCTAAATGAGGTTGATGAAAATCCATAATTTGATTCAAATGGATGTAAGTGTTCATATTGAGAATAATTTTTGTATAAAGGAATACCACAAAAACCATTGGTACATATTTCTTTATTTTTATCAGATCTTATAAAAGCATATGGTTCATATAATTTATCATTATTAAATTGATCTAAATTTTCTAATTCAGTTGAAAAATTTTCTAATCCGTCTACTATATTATTATTATCTATAGTAACTAATTTTGTATCCATATTTTAATTATTAAAATAATTTTTTAATAATTAAAAATTTATATTGTTCTAAAAATAATTTTATTAAATATTTATTATTAAGCATTTTTAATTTTGTAGTTATTACCAGCATTAGAATATGTATTCCAATTATTTGGATTAAAATCAATAATCTTGCCTACATAATATTTGGCAACCCCTGATTCAGTAACCATTTTTGTATATGTACCTTGCTCAATTAAGTATACATTTTCTCCAGTTGTTAATTTTCTGGTTGTATTAACTGTGATGTCTTGACCTACCCAAGGACCATACATTACTTTTGGTACATTTGGTACACTTGGTACACTTGATACATTTTTAATTTTGTAGTTATTACCAGCATTAGAATATGTATTCCAATTATTTGGATTAAAATCAATAATCTTGCCTACATAATATTTGGCAACCCCTGATTCAGTAACCATTTTTGTATATGTACCTTGCTCAATTAAGTATACATTTTCTCCAGTTGTTAATTTTCTGGTTGTATTAACTGTGATGTCTTGACCTACCCAAGGACCATACATTACTTTTGGTACATTTGGTACACTTGGTACA